>MRWG01000140.1_pt1 | contig 129097 bp, 118 predicted proteins | sample 1013341 | NCBI WGS metagenome assembly MRWG01 (sample SAMN06117577, study PRJNA244670) | biofilm metagenome | biome: Water; feature: Cathode Biofilm; material: Biofilm; isolation source: microbial consortium enriched at the cathode of a solar microbial fuel cell | place: USA: District of Columbia...
CCCGCCGCCGCCCCGGCCCCCGTCTCGATCGCGCAGTCATAGCCCAGCTTCTGCAGCTGAACCGCAGACTCCGGCGTCATCGCAACGCGGTTTTCACCCGCATAAGTTTCTTTTGGTGTTCCTATTTTCACCTTGTCGGTCCCCCTCGTCCTGCCCGTGCCAGCATCCTCTGGGTACGGATCACAATGATTTTCTCTACAATGCGCAAGATTATTGCGCAAGGATTTTGCTGCGTTGCCGCAAAGTCATGCCGCAACGCCGCGTTCCGGTCAGATCCAGCGGCGCACTTTCCGCTCGTACCGGGCCCAGTCGGCGCGGAACGTCCGGCGCATCCTGTCCTCTTCCGGGATGACAAAGCGTTTCTCCAGCAGCCAGAGGAAAACCGGGATCAGCGGCAGCGACAGCACCGCGTCGAACCAGAGGATGAGACCCGCCAGGATCAGCACATCGCCCAGGTAGATCGGGTTGCGGCTGCGGCTGAAAATGCCCGACTGCACCAGGCGGCTGGGCGTCTGGTGCGGCAGGACCGTGGTCTTTTGCCGCCGCATCTCGGTGATGGCGAGCAAAGCCAGCAACAGGCCGCCGCCCAGGAGGACGCCGCCCAGAAACTCTGCCCAGGCGCCGCCGAAAGAGAGTCCGAGCGAAAAAAGCCGCGCTTGCAGCCATGCGATCAGCACACCGCCCGCAAGCCACACAGGCGGCACATCCAGCCACCGCATCAGGCCCCGCCTCCTTGCAGAATATGTCCGGAATTCATGCACATCGCGGGCAGTTTTCCCTTATCCGTCCTGGCCGTCCAGACCGGTTCGGCCGGGACTGTTAGAAAAGGACAAAATGCCCCTCGTGCCGCAGAAACGACGAATCCGTTCCGGCTTGCGGCATGATCCTGCACAAATTCACCGGTTTGCCTAAGTATATTTTTGTGTACCGCAGCGGGGCCGGCTCACTCCCACTCCATTTCCTCAAAAACCCGGCCCGCGTTCTTGGTCGCCAGCTCTTCGAAGGTATCGAGGGACTTCCACTGCTCCTGGTCAACATAGTAAGCGCTGGCGAGGTCTCCGCCCGCCTCGATGTGGGCGCCGACCTTGGCCCGCAGATCCGTCAGGTAGTCGAGCGTGTAACGGCGCACCTGCGGCAAATTGGTCGGGTGGCCGTGGCCCGGGATCACATAGGCGGGGTCAAGCGGCTTCAGCTTGTCCTGCCAGGTTTCGATCCAGCATTTGGTGCAAGTGTGCGGAAAGATGGGCAGCATGCGTTCGTGAAAGGCGATGTCGCCGGCAATCAGCAGATCCCACGCGGGGATCCAGACCTGAATGTCGCCCGGGTCATGCGCCGGCCCCAGGTGCAGCACCTGCATCTCCACCCCGCCCAGGGAGAGGTCATAGCGGTCCTCGAACGACAGGTTGGCGTGTTCCACCCGCGTCTCCCCGGCCCGGTCCTTGTTGTAGCCGCGCATCCGCTGCAGGATCAGGTCGCTGTTTTCCTGCGTCTCGGCAATCGCCTCGGCATGGGCCAGCACATCCACCCCCTGATCCCGCCAGTAGCCGTTGCCGAGCATGGCATGGCCCTGCCCGTTTTCGTTGATCACCAGCACCACCGGCTGATCCGTCACCTGCTTGATTTCGTCGTGCAGCGCCTTAGCGAGCGCATCAGAGGCACCGGCATTTATCACCACCACGCCTTCGGAGGTCACGATGAAGGAGAGGTTGTTGTTATGGCCTGCGTTTTCATAGGTCGGCGGCGCGGTGGCGCCGATGGCGGAGAAGACATGCGGGATGACCTCCACCGGTTTGGAGTAAAGCTCGGACTGCGGGTACTGGTCGGCAATGTCCTCGCTGGCATGGGCGGCAAGGGGCATCAGCAAGGCGGCGCTGAGGGCGGCAATGGCTTTCATCGGAAATCTCCCTGAAGGTCTGAAGCGACATTCACACATGTGAATATGACTGTAAACGCCCTGCGTGTGCGTCCTGACGGCACGGCGGGGTTGCCAGAGGCACCAGCCCGGTTAGGCTGCCTGCAAACAGGGAGGTCCGGGAATATGACACTGGAAGGCAAACACGCGCTGGTCACGGGCGGCGGCACCGGGATCGGGCTGGCGATTGCACAGGCTCTGGCCGCTGAGGGCGCGCAAGTCACCATCACCGGGCGCAGGCACGAGGTTCTGGAGGAGGTTGCGACGCAGGGCCTGCATCCGATGGCGATGGATGTGCGCATAGAGGAGGACGTCGCGGCCAAGGTGGACGCCGCGGTGGCCGCGCGCGGGCCGGTACAGATCTGCGTGGCCAATGCAGGCGTTGCGGAGGGTGCTGCGCTGCACAAGACCTCGATGGAGTTTTGGCGCAACATGATGGCGACCAACCTGGACGGTGCCTTTCTGACGATCCGGGAGTGTTTCAAGTCGATGCGGCAGACCGACTGGGGTCGGGTGATCACCGTGTCCTCCATCGCCGGGCTGCGGGGGCTGAAGGGGGCTGCCTGCTACTCTGCCAGCAAACACGGGATGATCGGGCTGACCCGGGCGCTGAGCGAGGACTACCTGGGGACGCCGTTCACCTTCAACGCGCTGTGCCCCGGCTATGTCGACACCCCGATTGTCGAGCGCAATGTTACCGCGATCTCGCAGCGCGCAGGCATCAGCGCGGTGGAGGCGATGGACGTGATGGTGAACGCCAACCGCCACAAGCGGCTGATCGAGCCCAGCGAGGTCGCAGCCGCTGCGCTGTGGCTGTGCGGGCCCGGGTCGGGGTCGGTGAACGGGCAGTGCATTGAAATCGCAGGCGGGCAGACCTGATGGACCGGGAGGCTTTCAACGTCTTCTGCGCCACCTTTCCGGCGGCGGAGCACGTAGTGCAATGGGGCAATTCGGACGTCTGGAAGGCGGGCGGCAAGCTGTTTGCGGTCTGCGGCTGGGCTGACGGCAGGGATGCCTTCACCTTCAAAGCCGGCGATATTGCCTTTGAAGTGCTGCAGGAGCGCCCCGGCATCCGCCCGGCGCCCTATCTGGCCTCGCGCGGAATGAAATGGCTGCAGCAATTTGACGACAATGGCCTCACCGCCGCGGAGCTTGAGGAACAGATCACCCTGTCCTATCAGATGGTCACTGCGAATCTGTCCAAAAAGAAGCGCGCCGAGCTGGGTATCCCGGACCCGCAGCCGGCCAAGCCCTAGGCACTGGACAGAAAGGCGCGGATGCGGTAGCACTCGCGGAAAGCTTCAAGCTTAAAATACCCACTGCACGCGAGGCCCCGATGACCGATTTTGCCGCAACCAAGGCGATGTTCGACCTGCCTGAGGGCGTGATTTATCTGGACGGGAACTCGCTGGGTCCGCTGCCGCGCGCTGCAAAGGAGCGCGTCGGTGCGATGATGCAGGACGAATGGGGGCAGATGCTGATCACCGGCTGGAACAAGGCCGGCTGGATGGACAAGCCCAAGGCGCTGGGGGACCGGATCGGGCGGCTGATCGGGGCGGAGCCGGGCCATGTGGTGATGGGCGACACGCTGTCGATCAAGGTCTACCAGGCGGTTGCCTCAGCGCTGGAGCTGAATCCGGGCCGCAAGGTGGTGCTGTCGGACAATGGCAACTTTCCAACCGACCTCTACATGGCCAGCGGGCTGCTGAAATCGCTGGGGCCGGACTATGAGCTGCGGGTGGTCGACCCGGAGGCGGTCGAGGATGCTATCACCGAGGAAATCGCGGTGCTGATGATCACCGAGGTGGATTACCGCACCGGCCGCAAGCACGACATGAAGGCGCTGACCGAAAAGGCCCATGCCCATGGCGTGCTGACGGTCTGGGATCTGGCCCATTCGGCAGGTGCCATTCCGGTGGATCTGGCCGGGTGCCGCGCGGATTTCGCGGTCGGCTGCACCTACAAATACCTCAATGGCGGCCCCGGCGCGCCGGCCTTCATCTATGTCTCGCCGCGTCACGCAGAGACCGCCCGCCCCGCCCTGTCGGGCTGGCTGGGACATGAAGCCCCCTTTGCTTTTGACCTCGACTACCGGCCCGGCAGCGGCATCGACCGGATGCGGGTCGGCACCCCGCCGATCCTGCAGCTGACCGCGCTGGAGGCGGCGATGGACATCTGGGACAAGGCGGACATGGACAGCGTGCGCGCCAAGTCCATCGAACTGTGCGATCTGTTCATCGCCGGGGTGGAACGGACCTGCCCGCAGCTTGAACTGGCCTCGCCCCGCGATCCGGCGTTCCGCGGCAGCCAGGTGTCGTTCAAATTCGACGAGGGCTATGCCGCGATGCAGGCGCTGATTGCCCGCGGCGTGATCGGCGACTTCCGGGCGCCGGACATCATGCGCTTCGGCTTTACCCCGCTCTACATCGACGAGGGCGACGTGCGCGCAGCGGTGGAGATCATCGCCGATGTGATGGCAAACGCTTCGTGGGACCGCCCGGAATACATGGTCCGCCACGCGGTCACCTGATGCGCCGCACCCGCTCATATCACCTGCCGCTTTGCCGCCCGGCGGGCTGGGTCGCGCTGTGGCGCCGCCTGGCCCAGTGCGGCACCCTGAACCGGAGGACGCATTCCTTTCCCTGACATATACTGCCCTAAGGAAAAGGAACGCTACGATGACCCAACCCTATGATCCCGCCGACGACGGCGCCCAGATGTCCTTTGACGGGCGCATGTCCTATGGCGATTACCTGTCGCTCGACATGCTGCTGAATGCGCAAAAGACATGGACCGATACCCATGACGAGATGCTGTTCATCATCCAGCACCAGACCTCTGAGCTGTGGATGCGGCTGGCCATTCACGAACTGACCGCCGCCCGCGAACAGCTGCTGGCCGGCAAGGCGCACCATGCATTCAAGATGCTGGCCCGCGTGGCGCGCATCTTTGAGCAGCTGAACTCCGCCTGGGACGTTCTGCGCACCATGACGCCCTCGGATTACACAGCGTTCCGGGATGAGCTGGGCCAAAGCTCCGGCTTTCAGTCGCACCAGTACCGGCAGATCGAATTCATGCTGGGCAACCGCAACAAGGCGATGCTGCGCCCGCACTCCCACCGTCCGGACATCCTGGCCCTGCTGGAAGCCGAGCTGGCACAGCCGTCGCTCTACGACGTGGCTTTGAAAGCTCTGTCGCAACGTTTCCCGTTGCCGGACGAAGTGCTGAACCGGGATGTGTCCGAAGCCTATGTGCCGCATGAGGCCGTGCAGGCCGCCTGGACCGAAGTCTACCGCGACACCGAAACCCATTGGGAGCTGTATGAGCTGGCCGAGAAGCTGGTGGATTTCGAGGACTACTTCCGCCGCTGGCGCTTCAACCACGTGACCACGGTGGAGCGCGTCATCGGCTTCAAGCGCGGCACCGGCGGCACCGGCGGCGTCAGCTATCTGAAACGGATGCTGGAAGTGGAGCTGTTCCCCGAGCTCTGGCACCTGCGCACCGAACTGTAAGGAACGCGCGGTCAGGCGCGTCCGGCCCGCCCCTTCAGCGCGGCGTCAGCCCGGCCCCGACGAGGGCCGCCAGCTGGCGCACCCCGGCCTGATAGGCGGCAAAATCGCCGGCGGTTTGCTTGATGCCTTTGAGGGACGCGCACACCGTCCGGGCGATCACGCCGGCATCCCCGGGCAGCGCCGCCTGCCCGGCCTCTGCCTGCTGCTGCAGCCAGGCGGCGTAAAGCCCGCACAAAGCCGCCTCGCCCGCTTCGATCTCCTCACCCGCGACGCTCTTGGTGACCTCGAACAGCTCCATCCCGTGCGGCGAGGCCATCATCGACTCGATCGCTTCGCCGCCCTGCCCCTGAAAGGCGGCCAGCAGACGGTCGGACAGGGTGCCATGCGAGGCCAGCCCGGCCCGGACGTTCTCTGCCGCATTGCCGTAATACACGGCCACAAGCGCCCGGAAGATCGCTTCCTTGTTTTTGAAATGCAGATAGAGGGCAGGGCGCGACATGCCTGCCCCCTTGGCAATGTCGTCCATCGAGGTCTTGCGGAACCCATAGGCGGAGAAGGCCGCCCAGGCGGCCTCAAGGATTGCCTGCTGTTTTGGATCAATGCCTGCCATGTTCATGGTTCAGCCTCTGACAGAAATTGCAAAAAATGTCAATTGACATTCTGACACTTTCGATTACATTTGTCAGCATCCCAGCAGAGGAAGACAGGCCATGTCCACCACGCTTCGCATCAACGGAAAATCCCATCAGGTGGACCTGCCTGATGATGTCCCCCTGCTGTGGGTGCTGCGCGATGAGGTCGGCCTCACCGGCACCAAGTTCGGCTGCGGCGTGGCCGCCTGCGGCGCCTGCACCGTGCATATCGGCGGCGAGGCCGTGCGCTCCTGCCAGGTGGCGTTGTCGGATGTCTGGGGCGAGGTGACCACGATCGAGGGCCTTGGCACCCCGGATGCCATGGCCGCGATCCAGCAGGCCTGGGTGGAGCATCAGGTGGCGCAATGCGGTTATTGCCAGTCCGGCCAGATCATGCAGGCGGCCAGCCTGTTGGCGGAAAACCCGGCCCCCTCAGATGCGGAAATTGACGAGGCGATGCAAGGCAACCTGTGCCGCTGCGGCACCTACCCGCGGATCCGCGCCGCCATTCACGCCGCCGCCCAGAAGATGCAGGAGGCGTAACCGATGGCCAGCTTCAAGAAAATCGCCCGCCGCTCCTTCCTGATCGGGTCCGCCGCCATCGTTGGCGGGGTTGCCTTTGGCGCCTATTACGTCAGCCGCCCTGCCCCGAACCCGCTGCAACCGGGCGACGGGGAAGTGGCGTTCAACCCGTTTGTGATGATCTCGGACCGGAAGATCACCCTGATCGCCCCGCGCGCCGAGATGGGCCAGGGCGTGCATACAACCTGGGCCGCGCTGATCGCCGAGGAGCTGGACGTGACGCTGGAGCAGGTGGAGGTGCTGCACGGCCCCGCCGCCAAGGCCTATTACAACTCTGCCCTGATGAGCGAGGCGCTGCCGAGCACCGGCTATGACAAGTCCAGGTTCATGCACTCTCTGGGCGAACTGCTGGGCCAGGCGGGCAAGCTGCTGGATCTGCAGGTGACCGGCGGCTCGACCTCGATGAAAGACGGGTTTGAGCGGATGCGGCTGGCCGGTGCCTCAGCCCGCGAGACGCTGAAGGAGGCCGCAGCCCAGCGCCTGGGCGTCAGCCGCGGCCAGCTTAGCACCAAGGACGGCACCGTGGTCGCGCCGGATGGCGCGGAGATCGCCTATACCGAGCTGGCAGCAGATGCGGCCCGGCTGGAGCCGGTGGACGCGCCCCTGCGCCCGCGCAGCGAATGGCGGCTGCTGGGCACGTCCCAGCCGCGGGTGGACATGGCGGGCAAGGCCACCGGCACCGCGCAGTTCGGCATTGATGTGCGCCTGCCCGGCATGAAGTTCGCGGCCCTCAAGGCGAACCCGCATCTGGGCGGCGCGATGAAGGGCTTTGACGCCGCCACTGCCCTGCGAATGCCGGGCATCGAACGGGTCGCGGATCTTGGCGATGCGGTTGCCGCTGTCGGCCGCAACACTTGGCTGGCGATCCAGGCACTGGAAGCGATCGAATTCGACTGGGGGGCAGCCCCCATCCCGGCCAGCCAGGAAGACATCTCCGCCGCAATCCGCGCGGCGTTTGAGGCCAGGCCGAACTCCACTCTGCGCGATGACGGCGACGCCGAGACCCTGCCGGACGGCGCGCAGGAGGTAACGGCGGACTACGAGGCGCCCTATCTGGCGCATGCCACCATGGAGCCGCTCAACGCCACTGCGCTGTTCGATGGCTCCCGCCTGCAGATCTGGTGCGGCAGCCAGGGGCCGATGCTGGTGCGGGATCACTGCGCCAAGGCACTGGGGATCGCACCGGAGCAGGTGGAGGTGAACACCACCCTGATGGGCGGCGGCTTCGGGCGCCGGGGCGAGGCCGACTTTGCCGTCTATGCCGCGCGCCTGGCCGGGCAGATGCCGGGCACCCCGGTGCAGCTGACCTGGAGCCGCGAGGAGGACATGACCCATGATTTCTACCGCCCGGCCTCAGTGGCGCGGTTCCGCGGTGCGGTGAAGGACGGCAAGGCGCTGCTGCTGGACGGGCAGATTGCCGGCCAGTCGCCGACCGCGCAGGCGATGAAGCGCTGGATCGGCCTGCCGCCCAGCGGCCCGGACGCCGCCCTGACCGACGGCGCCTTCAACCAGCCCTACGCTATCCCGAATTACCGCATCCGCGGCTATGCAGCGGACCTGCAAATCCCGGTGGGTTTCTGGCGTTCCGTCGGCGCGTCGATCAACGGCTTTTTCATGGAGAGCTTTGTGGACGAGCTGGCCCATGCGGCGGGCGCCGACCCGCTGGCGTTCCGCCTTGAACTGGCGCGCGAGGAATGGGCCCCCGCCGCCAAGGTGCTGGAGTCGGTCCGGGAGATGTCCGGCTGGACCGGCACGACGCCGGAGGGCGTGGGCCGCGGTGTTGCCATGACCTATAGCTTCGGCACTCCGGTGGCGCAGGTTATCGAAGTCGCAGAGGACGACGGGCTGATCCGGCTCCGCAAAGCCTGGATCGCCGCTGACCTTGGGGTTGCGCTGGACCCGCGGAACCTGGAGGCGCAGATGTTTGGCGGCATGGCCTATGGGCTGTCGGCAGCGATGTTCGGAGAAATCACCTTTGCCGATGGCGCTGCGGAGCAGGTGAATTTCCCCGATTACGACGCCATCCGCATGCATACGATGCCTGAGGTGGAGGTGCGCATTCTGGAGGAGCAGCCGCATATCGGCGGCGCGGGCGAGCCCGGCACGCCGCCCGCGGCCCCGGCCCTGGCAAACGCGCTGTTCGACCTCACCGGCAAGCGGGCGCGGCGGCTGCCGCTGGCGCGGGACTTCGATCTGCTGGCCTGAACGCAGCCGCAGCCAGCCCCCGCTGGCCGCGCGGCCAGCTCAGCCCAGGATCTTGGCCATCCGGTAGTTGTGGAGTTTCACACCACTGCGCTCAAACTCGCGGCGGCGGTCCACGGCAAAGCCCTGCCGCTCGAAAAAGCCGCGCGCGGCTTCGCTGGCCTCGACATAAAGCAGCTTGAGCCCCTGGCGCAGCGCCGCCGTCTCCAGCCGCCCGTAAAGCGCCGCTGCGGCGCCCTGCCCGGCCGCGCGGGGGTGGCAGAACAGCATGTCGATATGGCCATCGGTTTCCAGGTCGATGAAGGCCGCCGGCGCGCCCTCCTCATCCACCGCCACCCAGGCCGCCCGCCCGTCCGACAGCTTCTGCCCGATGGCCGCGGCCGGCGGTGCGCCGGGGCACCAGGCGTTGATCTGCTCCGGCGTGTAGAAGCGGCTTGCGATGCCGTGCACCGCAGAGCGGAACACCTCCGCCAGGTCCTCCGCATCGTCTGCCCTGAACTGCCGGATTTTGTAGCGGCCCCCGCTGCGGGGCGCGCCCTCTTCCGCATCACCTTTCATACTCAAACCTTTTAACCAAACGCATCTATGCAGATTTCTGAAAACCGGTCTGTGCCCCGCCGTCCGCCCAGGTCCGCACTGCGGCCCCGAACGCCTCAAACAGCGGGCGCGACACCGGATCGCTCGCGGCATCCCATTCCGGATGCCATTGCACCGACAGGGTAAAACCTGGCGCGTCCTTGATAAAGATCGCCTCGGGGGTGCCGTCGGGGGCCTGCCCGTCCACCACCACCCGCGCGCCCGGGCGCTTGATGCCTTGGCCGTGCAGGGTGTTGGTCATCACTTCCTCGGCGCCGAACAGACGGTGGAACACACCGCCCGCGCTGAACCGGACGCTGTGGCGCAGGGCAAATTTCTCTTCCAGCGTGCCGTCCGGCGGCATCCGGTGGTTCATCCGGCCCGGCAGATCGCGGATCTCGGGGTGCAGCGAGCCGCCCATCGCCACGTTAACCTCCTGAAAGCCGCGACAGATGCCCAGGAACGGCTGGCCGCGCTCCGCACAGGCGCGGATCAGCGGCAGGGTGATAGCATCGCGCGCCCGGTCAAAGGCGCCATGCGCCTCGGTCTCTGCTTCGCCGTATTCGTGCGGGTGCACATTCGGCCGCCCGCCGGTGAGCAGAAAGCCGTCGAACGTGTGCAGCAGCTCCTCAACGGTGACAAAGCGCGGGTCTGAGGGGATCATCAGCGGCATGCAGCCAGCAACCTCGGCAATTGCCTCGGAATTCATCGTGCCGCCCGCATGCACGGGGTACTGATCGTTGATCAGGTAGGAGTTGCCGATAATGCCAACCTTGGGTCGCGTCATAATCCACTCGTAAATTCATGCTCTGAAAGAAAACCTAGCCCTGACACTGCGAGGGTTCAACAGGCGGCGCAGATCAACACAGTGTTCACAGCTGCACAACCCAGCGTCAGCAGCCGGTCAGCGGCCCCGGTTCAGCCCGCCGGGCTGTCCGGCGCGCCGTCCCGCGACACCACCACCACGGCGCGGCACCGCTGCCCCGGCACCGCGCGGTAGCTGTGGGCGAAGCCTGCGTCGAAATAGACCGCATCGCCCTTGTCCAGCACCTCGGTGCGGCCGTGAATGCCCAGCTCCAGCCGTCCTTCGATCACATAGATCATTTCCGCGCCCGGATGCGCGTGGGGGGCGCTTTCGGCGCCGTTGCCGGAAAACTCCGCAAGATAGGACTGGAACCGGCTTTTGGTCACCGGGAAATCCAGGCTTTCGAACAGGTAGGACAGCGGCCCGCTGGTCTTGTCGCCCAGTTTCAGCCGGTCCCGCTGCCGCACCACTTCCAGCATTGGCGCGTCCTCACCCGGGCCGAAGAAGTGATCCAGCCCGACCCCGAACACCATCGCGACGCGCAGCAGGGTCGCCAAAGTCGGAAACACCTGCCCGCGTTCGATCCGCGACAGCATCGCCGCCGACAGGCCGGTGTGTTCGCCCAGCTGCGCCAGCCCCATGTCCTTACCCTGGCGCAGACTGCGCAGCTTGGGGCCGATTCTGTAGGCTTCCAAACCTTCCTGCAGCGTCTCGGACAGCATGGGCTTGCTCATGGTTTTGACCTCCGGGGCAATACCTCTGCGGAACATTTTACCCAGGTGCAAAAATAATGCACCTCACACAAACGTGTATCTCATGCAAATTTTTTGCATGTCAAGCTATCCCTGCCAGCCCGCCCTGCCCTCTTCCTCTGGCACCTGACAGAAAGGAAACCCCATGTTCTTTGACCGCCTCCCCCTGACTGCGCTTGCCATCGCCGTCGGACTGTCGGTGCCCTCGGACGCTGCCGCCGGATCCAAGGATATCGTCGCGACCGCAACCGCCGCCGGCCAGTTCGAAACCCTGACCGCCGCACTGACCGCCGCCGATCTGGTCGGCACCCTGCAAGGCGACGGACCTTTCACGGTGTTTGCACCAACCGATGAGGCCTTTGCGGCGTTGCCGGAGGGCACGGTCGAAACCCTGCTGAAGCCGGAAAACCGCGCGCAGCTGACAGAGATCCTCACCTACCACGTGGTGCCGGGCAAGGTGATGTCGTCGGACCTGAGCGACGGCATGACCGCGGAAACCGTGATGGGCAAAGAGATCACCGTGTCGATGGACGGCGGGGTCAAGATCAATGACGCCACGGTCACATCTGCGGACATCGAAGCGTCCAATGGCGTCATTCATGTGATCGACGCCGTCATGCTGCCCTAAGCGCGCGCGCCGTCTGCCCTGAAGCCGGACCCCCCTCCCGCTTCAGGAGCAGGGCTCCCTCCCGCCTCCTGAGCGAGCTTCCCTCCAGCCCCGGCGGGAGGGAGCTGATTTCAGATTTCGCCGTGCAGCCCCGCGGATTCGATCCCGGCAATTGCAGCGGCCGCGTCATTGTCAGAGGTGTCGCCGGTCACGCCAACCGCCCCGATCACGTCACCAGTGCCATCCCTGACCAGCACGCCGCCCGGCACTGGCACGACCTGACCGCCATAGACCCCATTCACCGCTGCCATGAAATAGGCCTGGCTTTCGGCCCGCGCCATCTGCGCGGTGCCCGCCATGCCCAGCATCACCGCGCCGTAGGCCTTGCCGTGGGCAATTGCAAACCGGCCCGGCGCGGCACCGTCCTCGCGCTCGAACGCCTGCACGTGGCCGCCGGCATCCAGCACCACCACCGACAGCGGTTTCAAGTTGCGCCCGTGCCCGCTGTCCAGCGCCGCCCGGATGATGGTGCGTGCCTGATCCAATGAAATCCCTGCCATGTGTGGCCTTCCTCCCGCTGACGTTACGTTACGAAAGGAAAAAGGAGGCCAAAAGGCCCCCTTTGACTACCCGTTATTTCCGGGAAACTGTTTCCCGGGGTCAGTTTGACGCAATCAGGCCGAAGATTCCTGGGCCTTCAGCTCCAGACGGCGGGCGTGCAGCACCGGCTCGGTATAGCCCGAGGGCTGTACCCGGCCCTTGAACACCAGATCGCAGGCCGCCTGGAAGGCGATGGTGTCAAAGCCCGGCGCCATCGGGCGGTAACTGTTGTCGCCGCGGTTCTGCTCGTCCACCACCTTGGCCATCTTGCGCAAGCTGCCCATCACCTCGTCCTCGCTGACCACGCCGTGATGCAGCCAGTTGGCGATATGCTGGGCGGAAATCCGGCAGGTGGCGCGGTCCTCCATCAGGCCGACGTTGTTGATATCCGGCACTTTGGAGCAGCCGACGCCCTGGTCGATCCAGCGCACCACATAGCCCAGGATCCCTTGCGCATTGTTGTCCACCTCGCGGGCGATCTGCTCGGGCGTCCACTTGCGGTAGGTGGCCAGCGGGATTTCCAGGATGCCGTCCACATGGGCGCGGCGTCCGCCGGCCTTCAGCTTTTCCTGCACCGCGAACACATCGACCTTGTGGTAGTGCAGCGCGTGCAGCGTGGCGGCGGTCGGGCTCGGCACCCAGGCGCAGCTGGCGCCGGATTTCGGATGCTCGATCTTCTGCTCCAGCATCGCCGCCATCATGTCGGGCATCGCCCACATGCCCTTGCCGATCTGCGCCTTTCCGGACAGACCGCATTCCAGGCCGATATCCACGTTCAGGTTCTCATAGGCCCCGATCCAGCCCTTGCGCTTGATGAAATCCTTGCGGGAGAACGGCCCCGCCTCCATCGAGGTGTGGATCTCATCGCCGGTGCGGTCCAGAAAACCGGTGTTGATGAAAGCCACCCGGTGCCTGGCGGCGCGGATGCATTCCTTGAGGTTCACCGAGGTGCGGCGCTCCTCATCCATGATACCGATTTTCACGGTGTGGCGCGGCAGGCCCAGAATGTCCTCGACCTTATCGAAGATCCGGTTGGTGAAACCCACTTCCTCCGGCCCGTGCATCTTGGGCTTGACCACATAGACCGAGCCCAGAGCGGAGTTGCCGCCCTCGCGTTTCAGGTCGTGCTTGGCGATCAGCACGGTGATCAGCGCATCCAGCAGCCCCTCGAAAGCCTCGTTGCCGTCCCTATCCAGCACCGCCGGGTTGGTCATCAGATGGCCGACGTTGCGGACCCACAGAAGGGCGCGGCCCTTCACGGTCTTGGCGGAGCCATCCGGCGCGGTGAAGCCGAAGTCCGGGTTCAGGCGGCGGGTGATGATCTTGCCGCCCTTTTCCAGGTTGGTCTCCAGATCGCCCTTCATCAGGCCCAGCCAGTTGGAATAGGCCAGCACTTTGTCCTCGGCATCGACACAGGCAACCGAGTCCTCGCAGTCCATGATCGCCGACATCGCGCTTTCCAGCCGCACATCTGCAAGGCCCGCCTGATCGCGCGCGCCAATCGCATGGGCGCGATCAAAGACCAGCTCCACATGCAAGCCATTGTTGCGCAGCAGTACGGATTCCGGCGCCTTGGGGTTGCCGCGGTAGCCTGCGAATTTCTCCGGCTGCGACAACGGGAGATCGTCGATCAGCAACTGGCCGTCCTGCACGTAATAGCGGCGGACATCGCCGTGGCTGGCGCCGTCAATCGGAAAGGCCTCATCCAGGAACACTCGCGCCCGCGTAACGACCCGTGCGCCGCGGCCCTTGTCATAACCGCCCTTGGGGGCAGGCGTGCCCATGGCATCGGTGCCATAGAAGGCATCATACAGGCTGCCCCAGCGCGCGTTCGCCGCGTTCAGCGCATAGCGGGCATTGGTGATCGGCACCACCAGCTGCGGTCCGGGCACCGATGCGATCTCGGGGTCGACATTCTGCGTTTCGATCTCGAAATCGCCGCCCTCCGGCAGCAGGTAGCCGATCTCCGCAAGGAACGCCTTGTAGGCTTCGTGATCATGCGGCTTTTCCCGGTTGGCGATGTGCCAGGCGTCGATCCTGGCCTGGATGTCCTCGCGCTTGGCCAGCAGCGCTCGGTTTTCCGGCCCGAAGCCGTTGACCAGCTCCGCCAGGCCTTTCCAGAACGCCTCGGCCTCGACACCGGTGCCGGGCAGCGCCTGTTTCTCAATGAAATCCGCCAGTTCTGGCGCAACCTGAATTCCCTGTTTCTCGACCCGGCTCATGACTTGCTCCTTCCGGCGGTACACCACTGTATGCTGTTACCTAGTTAGGGCAGAAGTTTCCGATCAGCAACAAAACAGCCTCCCGGTGAAACCAAACGCAATTTCTTGATTTTCAAGAAAGTGCCAATAGGATTTCCGAAAATGCAGCGGCATCGCGCGTCCCCAAACGGCACAAGGGCGCACAGGTTGCCCTGCACGCCCCGGAAACATGCTTTGCCGGTCCGCCGGTCAGTCGGCGGTCCCGTCGATCACGGCCTGAACCTCGGCGGCGGAAGCCGGCGCTTCCACCTTGTCCTGCTCGCCGCCGCGGTCAAAGACCATCAGCAGGAACAGCCCCAGCGCAACCAGCGCAAACACCACCACGGCGCCGATCCCCAGCAGCGACGGTTTGTGCTTTTCTGTCTGACGGTCGACGTTGGTATCCGGTGCGGACATGGCTGAACTCCTCTCCAATACAAATTGAGGCGCAGGACGGCTTGCCGCTCCGCCCGGTGTTGCCTACGACTATGGTAACTACGTGCCGGCCCCCGCTCCGGTTCCATAAAACACGAGGTTCCGCCGTGAAAGATGCAAGCCCCGCCACCGCCCCCAAGACCTTTTACCTGAAGGATTACACGCCGTTCGGGTATGGCGCAGAAAGCGTTCACCTGACTTTCCGCCTGGCGCCGGAAACCACCCGCGTTATCAGCCGGATCCGCTTCGCGCCCAAACCGGATGCGGCGGACAGGACGTTTTTCCTGCACGGTGAGGAGCTTAAGATGATCTCAGCCAAGATCGACGGCCAGGAAGTGACGCCAGAGCTGGTCGAGGGCGGCCTCACATGCGAGGTGCCCGGCGCCCCCTTCACCTGGGAGGCCGAGGTGGAGATCAACCCGGCTGGCAACACCGCGCTGGAGGGGCTTTACATGTCGAACCGCATGTATTGCACCCAGTGCGAGGCCGAGGGCTTCCGCAAGATCACCTATTACCCGGACCGCCCCGACGTAATGTCTACCTTCACCGTCCGGATCGAGGGCGACGAGCCGGTGATGCTGTCGAACGGCAACCCCATGGGCCAGGGCGAGGGCTGGGCCGAATGGCATGACCCCTGGCCGAAACCAGCCTATCTGTTTGCGCTGGTGGCGGGCGATCTGGTGAACCACCCCGGCAGCTTCACCACAAAATCGGGCAAGGAGGTGGAGCTGAATATCTGGGTCCGCCCGGGCGACGAGCACAAATGCGCCTTCGGCATGGAGGCGCTGAAGAAGTCGATGAAATGGGACGAGGACGTCTATGGCCTCGAATATGACCTCGACCTGTTCAACATCGTGGCGGTCGATGATTTCAACATGGGCGCGATGGAGAACAAGGGGCTGAACATCTTCAACTCCTCCTGCGTTCTGGCCTCGCCCGAGACGTCCACGGATGCCAATTTCGAACGGATCGAGGCGATCATCGCCCATGAGTATTTCCACAACTGGACCGGCAACCGCATCACCTGCCGCGACTGGTTCCAGCTGTGCCTGAAGGAAGGGCTGACGGTGTTCCGCGACGCCCAGTTCACCGCCGACATGCGCTCGGAGCCGGTGAAGCGGATTGAGGATGTGATTGCGCTGCGCGCCCGCCAGTTTCCGGAGGACAACGGCCCCCTCGCCCATCCGCCGCGCCCGGAACAATTCCAGGAAATCAACAACTTCTACACCGCCACCGTCTATGAAAAGGGCGCCGAGGTGATCGGTATGCTGAAGCGGCTGGTGGGCGATGAGAACTATTACAAGGCGCTGAAGCTCTATTTCGAGCGCCACGACGGCCAGGCCTGCACGATCGAGGACTGGCTGAAGGTGTTCGAGGATGCCACCGGGCGCGGCCTCAGCCAGTTCAAGCTGTGGTACAGTCAGGCGGGCACCCCGCGCCTGAAAGTCTCCGAGGATTACGCCGATGGCACCTACACCCTGACGTTCGAGCAATCGACCCCGCCCACCCCGGGCCAGCCGGACAAGGCGCCGCGGGTGATCCCGGTGGCGGTGGGCCTGTTGTCGCCCAACGGCGACGAAGTGCGCGGCACCGAAGTGCTGGAGCTGACGGAAGCCAAGCAAAGCTTCACCTATCAAGGCCTCGCCTCCAAACCTGTGCCGTCGATCCTGCGGGAATTCTCCGCCCCGGTGATCCTGGAGCGCGAGACCACCAACGCCGAACGCGCCTTCTTGCTGGCCCATGATACCGATCCCTTCAACCGGTGGGAGGCCGGCAACGCGCTGGCCAAGGAGGTCCGCGTCGCGATGGTGCTGGACGGCGCCGCCCCCGATGCGGCCTATCTGGATGCGCTGGAGAAACTGGTGCGCGACGACGAACAGGACCCGGCCTTCCGCGCCCTGGTGCTGACGCCGCCCAGCCAGTCGGATATTGCGCAGACCCTCTTTGACCGCGGCCACACCCCGGACCCGCAGAAGATCTATGACGCGGCAGAAACCTTTACCCAGACCCTGGCGCAGCAGCTGGATACCAGCCTGCCCCGGCTGTATGCCGCCACCACGGTCGACGGCCCCTATGCGCCGGACGCCGAGGGTGCGGGCAAGCGGGCCCTCAATGGCCGCATCCTGTCGCTGCTGACCCGGCTGGACGGCGGCGAACAGGCCGCGCGCCAGTATCAGGCCGCGGACAACATGACCCAGCAGTACGCCGCCCTGGGCGCGCTGCTGAAGGCCGAGAATGGCGAGGCGCAAAGCCAGGCCTTCTTCAACCAGTGGCAGGACGACCGGCTGGTGATGGACAAATGGTTTGCCCTGCAAATCGCCTGCGCCGCGCCAGAAAAAACCGCCGCCACCGCCGCGGCTCTCACCAGGCATCCGCTGTTCAGCATGAAGAACCCCAACCGCTTCCGCGCTGTGTTCGGCGCGCTGGCGGGCCACCACGCAGGCTTCCACCACGCCAGCGGCGAGGGCTATCAGCTGCTGGCGGACAACCTGATCGCGCTGGACAAGCTGAACCCGCAGACCACCGCCCGCATGTGCGCCGCCTTCCAAACCTGGAAGCGCTATGACGCGGGCCGCCAGTCGCTGATCCGTGCCCAGCTGACCCGGATTGCCGGCACAGACGGCCTGAGCCGCGACACCACGGAGATGGTCACCCGGATCCTGGATGCCTGACACTCCCGACACGCCAGCCCCGGCGGAGGACTACAGCTTCTCCCGCCGGGGCCGGTCAAAGACCGCCATGCTGGCAACAGGCGGCTGGCTGGCCGCGCTTGTGGTGCTGTGGCTGGTGCTGGACGCGGCGCTGTGGCTGGTGGCCCTGCTGGCCCTGCCCGCTCTGCCCGCCGTGGTGGACCTGATCCGCAACCCGCTGGCAGGTCTCAGGATTTCCCGGAACAGGGTCGAATGGTTCAGCGGCGGCCTGACTGGCGAAGCGGATCTGAGCGAGATCGACCGGGTGCGTTTTGACACCCGCTGGGACTTCTCGGTGCGGGCCACGCTGATCCTGCGCAGCGGCAAGCGGATCCGGCTGCCGCAGGAGGCGACACCGCCCCACGCCGAGGCTGACCCGGCCTTCCAAATGCGCGGATTGCGCACCGAACGGCACCATTTTACGGCGTTCTGAAGGCCTTGTGTTAAACCTCCGGGAAAACAATCCCGAATTGCAGACAGCGATGCGCAATAAACCGCTGAAGTACGTCAAGTTCCTCAGTGCCGCCATCTTTGCGCCCCATTGCCAGACGACACTGTCAGCAACGATAAGCTGCCACTCGTCAGGAAGCACAAATGATCACACAGTCTCGGCAGGCACGGGAACTTCTGTCCCGGATTTCAGGTCTGCTGCCCCGCAAAACCCGGCCTGCCGCCCGCATCCGGCCCGTCCCAGTCCCAGCCCCCTCCGACACGCTTCTGAACCGGAGCCTGGCGGACAGCCTGTCCATCCCGATCCGCAGCGCCCAGGGCGATCCCGACTGCCTGCAAGCCCAGAACCGCGGCCAGTTTCTGGCACGCCAGGAACGCTGGGAGGACCTCTCGCTCGAAATCCGGGAGGCCGACCAGAGCCGCGCCACCGCCCGCTGCGGCCTGCCGCTGGCCGATCTTATCGCCTATGGCGCGCGCGCCGATGTGGTCAACGCGACCGAACATGCCCTCTCTGAACAGAAGGATACCGGCAACCGCAGCCTGATCCGCGGGCTGATGGCGTTTGAAGCGCTGCGGGCCGAGCACCGCCACGACCCCTATCTGACGGCGCTGGTGGCGCTGGCCCATATCGATATCGGCTGGGCCTGGCGCGGCCCCGGCAACGCCCCCGCCGCCCCGGCTGCCAGCCAGCGCCGCTGTGCCGCGCATTTCGACCGCGCCGCGGCGTTGCTGGAACCTATTGAGGGGGACAGCGGGGACAGCCCCTTCCTCCAGGCAGCGCAATGCGCCCTGTTTGCCCGCAGCAGCAGCGGCACCCTGCCGGTGGCGGATGCCTTTGCCGCGCTGATCGACCTGGCCCCCGCCAACCACCGCCACATGCGCACGCTGGGCACCCAGATGCTGCCGCGCTGGTCCGGCTCTTATGCGGCGCTGGAGCTTGAGGCCCGCCGCACCGCCGCGCGCACCGCGCAGACCTGGGGCGCAGGCGGCTACACCTGGGTCTATTTCGACGCCATCGCCATCGACGATCAGGCCTGCGCCCGGGTCGACACCCGGTTTTTCCTCGACGGTCTCAGGGATATCGTGCAGGCCGACCCGTCGCAGGAGATGATCAACCTGCTGGCGGCCTATTGCACGGTTGCGCTGCGCAAGGACTTGGGCCGCAATATTCAGGCCGATGTGCCGCGCCTCAAGATCGCCGCCGCCGCCGGCTGGCTGATCCGCGACCACCTGAAGGAGCTGCACCCGCTGGTCTGGGCCCATGCCGCCGAAGGCTTCGACAACAGCGCCCGCATCACCTCGCTCAGCCGCTTTGCCGCCCGCGGCCATGCTGGCGCGCTGCAGGCCATCGCCACCCAGTTCCGCGAGGAGATCGAAGGAGGCCAGAAGGTTGCCTTTACCGAACAAGGGCTGGAGTTCAGCCCCGCTTGATCCGGCGGCCGCAGCTTTCACATCCCCAAAAAAACTAGCCGTCAGCGGCAGCCACTGCCCGTCGCGCCAGCGGCGGGCACGCGTCCGCCCGGGCGGGCGCTCATCGCACCATTGCGGCGAACACGGCCAGCCCGGGCCTGTCCTCATCGAATTGGGGCCGAAGCCCCGTTTCGTCATTTCTTCTTGAAGGCGTCCATCAGGGCCGCGCCCAGCGCGCCTGTACTTTGGCCTGAGCCCTGCTCCTTGCCCTGGCCGCCCCTGGGGCCAGCAGACATCTTGCCCTTGCCGCCCTGAGGGCTGCCAGGCTTGCCGCCGCGGCCCGGGCCTGCGCCTTTGGCCGGGCTGCGGGCATTGCGGTCCTCCTTGGCAGAGGCGCCGCCGTCCTTCTTCATGGTCAGCCCGATCCGCTTGCGCGGCACGTCCACCTCGGTGACGGTGACCTTGACCACCTGACCGGTCTTCACCACCTCATGCGGGTCTTTCACAAACCGGTCGGCCAACTGGCTGACATGCACCAGCCCGTCCTGATGCACCCCGATGTCCACAAACGCCCCAAAGGCCGCGACATTGGTCACCGTGCCCTCCAGGACCATGCCGGGTTTCAGGTCGGTGATCTCTTCCACCCCGTCCTTGAAGGACGCCGTCACGAAGGACGGGCGCGGGTCGCGGCCCGGCTTTTCCAGCTCCTGGAAAATGTCGCGCACGGTGGGCAGACCGACGCCACCGCCCACGAAATCCTCGGCCCGCAAGGGCCTCAGCGCCGCGCCGTCCCCCATGATCTGGCGGATATCGCGCCCGCAGGCGGCCACGATCTTGCGCGCCACATCATAGCTTTCGGGGTGCACAGAGGACGCATCCAGCGGCTCTTTTCCGTCGCGGATGCGCAGGAAGCCCGCGCATTGCTCAAATGCCTTGGGACCCAGCCGCGCCACTTTCAGCAGTTCCTTGCGCGAGGCAAACGCCCCGTTCACATCCCGATGCGCCACAATCGCCTCCGCCAGGCCAGGGCCAAGGCCCGAGACATGGGACAAGAGCGGCGCCGAGGCCATGTTGAGGTCCACTCCCACCGCGTTCACCACATCCTCGATCACCGCCTCCAGCGATTTCGACAGTTTGTGCTGGTCCACATCGTGCTGGTACTGGCCGACGCCGATGCTCTTGGGTTCGATTTTCACCAGCTCCGCCAGCGGGTCCTGCAGGCGGCGCGCAATCGACACGGCCCCGCGCAGGGATACGTCCAGATCCGGAAACTCCCGCGCCGCCAGCTCAGACGCGGAATAGACCGAGGCGCCGGCCTCGCTCACCACCACCTTGGTCGGCGCCTTGATCTTGGCCGGCAGGTGTTGCAGCACCTCCGCCACCATCCGCTCGGTCTCGCGGCTGGCGGTGCCGTTGCCGATGGCGATCAGCTCGACGCCGTGTTCGGCGATCAGTTTCACGATCGACACCTGCGCGCCGTGCAGATCGTTCTTCGGCTGGAACGGGTACAGGGTCTCTGTGGCCACCAGTTTGCCCGTCGCATCAACCACCGCCGCCTTGACGCCGGTGCGAATGCCCGGGTCCAGCCCGAGGGTCGGCCGCGCACCGGCCGGAGCTGCGAACAGCAGGTCCTTGAGGTTGCGGGCAAAGACCTGAATGGCATCTTCCTGCGCGCGGGCCCGCAGGTCGCCCATCAGCTCCAGCATCATCGAGAGCGACAGCTTCACCCGCCAGCACCAGCCAGCCACCTTGCGCAGCCACACGTCGCCCGGCCCGTTGCCGCCCGCGCCCAGCACGGCCGCCACCATCGCCTCTGCGCGCGCCACGCCCTCTTCCGGCTCCGGCCCCACGTCCAGCGTCAGCACGCCTTCGTTGGAGCCGCGCAGCATCGCCAGCGCCCGGTGCGAGGGCACATCCGCCCAGCGCTCGGAATGGTCGAAGTAATCAGAGAACTTGGCGCCCTTCTGCTCCTTGCCCTCGACCACCTTGGCAGACAGCACCGCCTCCTTCTGCAGGAACTCCCGCAGCCTGCCCAAAAGGGTCGCATTCTCGATCAGCCGCTCGGTCAGGATATCCCGCGCGCCGTTCAGCGCGTCCTTCACCGTGGCCACCGCCTCGGTCAAATATCCTTCGGCCAGTTTCTCGGGATCGGCGCTGCGATTGTCCAGAATGGCATCCGCCAGCGGCTCCAGCCCGTTTTCCCGGGCGATCATCGCCTTGGTGCGCCGCTTGGGCTTGTAAGGCAGATAGATATCCTCCAGCTGCGCCTTGGTCTCCGCCTTGGCAATCGACGCAGCCAGATCGTCGGTCAGCTTGTCCTGACCTTTGATCGACTCGAGGATGGCCGCCCGACGCTTTTCCAGCTCGCGCAGGTAGTCCAGACGCTCCGCCAGGGTGCGCAGCTGGGTGTCATCCAGCCCGCCCGTCGCCTCCTTGCGGTAGCGCGCGACGAAGGGCACGGTGGCGCCTTCATCCAGCAGCGCCACCGCAGCGCTCACCTGCTTGGCAGCGGCGCCGATTTCCGTGGCAATGGTCTGGCTGATGCGGGCGGATGTGTCCAAGGCGGCCTCCTGAAAGTCTGTTCGGGCTGCCAGTTCTAGCCCTCCTGATGCACCCCGCCAAGAGGCTGAATCAGGCACAGGCGAACCATTGCGAACGGCAGCGCCCGTCCGCGGGCGGAAGCAAAACGCCCGCCCATGGGGACGGACGGGCGCTGCCCGGGCTTGCAGCCCGTGCAAAACAAGAAGTATCGGCACCGCTCAGAGTTATCCGCGCCACCTGCCCTCTTGCCCCTGCGCGCCGCCGGGCCTAGAACGCTGTGCAACTGAAAATGATATTGTGGCGATGAAATATCGCACCATGTCACTGCAACTGACATTCGGATACGGCGGAAAACCATGCTCGACCTGACATATGAACTCCCCAAGCCCAAAGTGATCGCGGGCGCCAAGCATGACTGGGAACTGGTCATCGGCATGGAGGTGCATGCCCAGGTCAGCTCAAATGCCAAGCTGTTCTCCGGCGCCTCCACCAAGTTCGGTGCCGAGCCGAACTCCAACGTAGCCTTTGTGGACGCGGCGATGCCCGGCATGCTGCCGGTAATCAACGAGTACTGCGTCGAGCAGGCGGTGCGCACCGGCCTGGGCCTGAAGGCCGATATCAACCTGTGGTCGGCCTTTGACCGCAAGAACTACTTCTATCCCGACCTGCCGCAGGGCTACCAGATTTCGCAGCTGTATCACCCCATCGTGGGCGAAGGCGAAGTGCTGGTGGAACTGGGCGACGGCACCGCGCGCACCGTGCGGATCGAACGCATCCACATGGAGCAGGACGCGGGCAAGTCGATCCACGACATGGATCCCAACATGTCCTTCGTCGACCTGAACCGGACCGGCGTCTGCCTGATGGAGATCGTCTCCCGCCCCGACATCCGCGGCCCGGAAGAAGCGGCGGCCTATATCGCCAAGCTGCGCCAGATCATGCAGTATCTCGGCACCTGCGACGGCAACATGCAGAACGGCAACCTGCGCGCCGACGTGAACGTCTCGGTCTGCCTGCCCGGCCAGTACGAGAAGTACCAGGAAACCCAGGACTTCAGCCACCTCGGCACCCGCTGCGAGATCAAGAACATGAACTCCATGCGCTTCATCCAGCAGGCCATCGAGGTCGAGGCGCGCCGCCAGATCGCAATTCTGGAAAGCGGCGGCGAGATCATGCAGGAAACCCGCCTGTATGACCCGGACAAGGGCGAGACCCGCTCCATGCGCTCCAAGGAAGAGGCGCATGACTACCGCTATTTCCCCGACCCGGACCTGCTGCCGCTGGAAATCGAGCAGGACTGGGTGGACGGAATCGCCGCCAGTCTGCCGGAACTGCCGGACGAGAAGAAAGCGCGTTTCATCAACGACTTCGGCCTCTCCGACTATGACGCTTCGGTGCTGACCGCAGATGTGGAATCGGCCGCCTTCTTCGAGGAAACCGCCAAGGGCCGCAGCGGCAAGCTGGCTGCCAACTGGGTCATCAACGAGCTGTTCGGCCGTCTGAAGAAAGAAGACCACACGATCACCGAATCCCCGGTTTCGCCTGCACAGCTGGGCGGCATCATCGACCTGATCGCCTCGGACGCAATCTCCGGCAAGATCGCCAAGGACCTGTTCGAGATCGTCTATTCCGAGGGCGGCGACCCGGCGCAGATCGTCGAGGAACGCGGCATGAAGCAGGTGACGGATACCGGCGCTATCGAGACCGCCCTGGACGAGATTATCGCCGCCAACCCGGCGCAGGTGGAGAAGGCCAAGGTGAACCCGAAACTGGCAGGCTGGTTTGTCGGCCAGGTGATGAAAGCCACCGGCGGCAAGGCCAACCCCAAGGCGGTGAACGAGCTGGTCGCCAAGAAACTGGGCGGCTGAGCCCGGCAGGAAACGGAATTTTAAAGGGCGCCCCTCGCGGCGCCCTTCTTCTTGCCGTTATCGGGGGTGCCATGCGTGCACCCCTTGTGCACCCCCTATGCACCGGGTGCTGTCCTTTCTAATCTTCCTCCTGGCGGCACGCCGGGCAGCCCCCGACCGCCCCCATGGGCGGGGGCTTCGCCCCCACCCGCGGTCAGGCGCTGCCCTTCGCGCTGTCTCAAACCGCCTCACTCCCCCGTCAAATGTGCCGCCGCTTGACCTTCCCCGCGCCAGCGGGTTTCCTCCTGCCAAAATCCCGGAGGCCCCATGACCCGCATTTTCGACCAGGAACTCGAGGACCGTCTGGTCCGCTACGCCGCCATCGACAGCCAGAGCGACGAGACCTCAGCCGCGACCCCCAGCACCGAAATCCAGTTCGATATGCTGAACCTGCTGGTGGCGGAGCTGCAGGAGATCGGCGCGCAGGATGTGCAGCTGACAGACTACGGCGTGGTTCTGGCGACCGTTCCCGCCACCGCACCGGGGCCGGCGATTGGCTTCCTTGCCCATGTCGACACCGCCCCGCAGTTCAACGCGAGCGGTGTGAAGCCGCGGGTGATCAAGAGCTACGATGGCTCTGACGTCACTTTCCCCGACAACCCCGCGCTGGTGCTGTCGCCGGAAAAATCCGCCTACCTTGCTTCCAAACAGGGCGACGACCTGATCACCGCCTCGGGCCTCACCCTCCTGGGCGCGGATGACAAGGCGGGCGTGGCCATCGTGATGACGCTGGCCCGGCATCTGCTGGCCAATCCGGACATCAAACACCCGCATATCCGCCTCGCCTTCACCCCGGACGAGGAGATCGGGCGCGGTGTGGGCGAGCAGCTGCCCAAGGATCTGGGCGTGGCCTTCGCCTATACGCTGGACGGCGGCGACGCGGGCGAGATCGTCTATGAGAGCTTCTCTGCCGACCGCGCGGTGGTGCGCATCAAGGGCGTCTCGATCCACCCCGGCTGGGCCAAGGAAAAGCTGGTGAACGCCGCGCATCTGGCGGCAAAGATCGTGCAGACGCTGCCGCAGGCCACGATGACGCCGGAAACCACGGACGGGCGCGAAGGGTTCATCCATATCACCGATATGAACGGCGGCTCCTCTGAGATGGAAATCAAGCTGATCCTGCGCGACTTTGAACTGGACGGGCTGGCGGCCAAGGGCGATCTGCTGCGCAAGGTCTGCGAGGCGGTGCAGGCCACGGAACCGCGGGCGGAGATCACTTGCGAGATTTACCCGCAGTACCGCAACATGCGCTACTGGCTGGAAAACGACATGACCCCGGTGGAGCTGGCACTGGCCGCGTGCCGCGCGCATGGGATCCCCCCTATCACCACCCCGATCCGCGGCGGCACCGACGGCTCGCGGCTGACCGAACTGGGGGTGCCCACGCCCAACATCTTCACCGGCATGCAGAACGTGCACGGGCCGCTGGAATGGATCTCGGTGCAGGACATGGCCAAGGCCACCGAAGTCTGCCTGACGCTGGTGCAGATGGCCGCGGCGGAGGGCTGAACCGGCAGACGGACCCGGAATTTTGCGAAAACTCCGGCTCGGAAAGCATGTGATTTCCGGGCCGTTTTCCGCGCCGGAGAACGGCGAAGCGCCGGGCCTTCGCAGCCGCTCCGGCCCTTGACCGCTCCCGCCTTTCCGCTAAAGCTGCAGGCCGAAACAGGAGACGTTCATGCAAGCATTTGAGTACAAGGTGGTGCCCGCCCCTGCCAAGGGCACCAAGGCGAAGGGGGTGAAGACACCCGAGGCGCGCTTTGCCAATTCGATCGAGATCCTGCTGAACGAGATGGCGGCCGAGGGCTGGGAGTTTCAGCGCGCGGAGCTGCTGCCGAGCGAGGAGCGCTCCGGGCTGACCGGCTCCACCACGAACTGGCGCAACGTCCTGGTGTTCCGCCGCGTGCTTGCTGCGGAGCAGCCGGAAACCGCGCAGGCTCCGGCCCAGGCCGCCACCACCGTGGAGTTCCGCCACAGCGAACCGCCGCTGACTGCCACCGCAGGCGACCCCGAAGCTCCCGGCGGCGCCACGCCGGTTCCGGGCGCCGGAGCCGCCAGGATGCAGGCCGATGACGGCGTCGAAGAGCTCAGCCCGGTGTCCGGCGTGACCGCCGCACTGAAGAACCGGGCCGCGCAGAAGGGCGACGGGGAGGACTGATCCTCCCCCTTCGGGATCAGACGCCGGTATCCAGCGCCAGCGCGTGGATGCGCGGCACGATCCCGCCCAGCGCCTTGTGAACGGCGCGGTGCTGGGCCACCCGGCTCATGCCGCCGAACGCCTCCGACCGGATCCGCACCGCAAAATGGCTCTCTCCGGAGCCGTCATCGCCCGCATGGCCCGCGTGCTTGTGGCTTTCGTTGACCACCTCCAGCGCGCTCGGTGCAAAGGCCGCCTGCAAGGCCGCTTCCATTTCCTGCTTCACGTTCATTTTCCGCTCATCCCCATAAATTTTTCGGCGCGCCCCCTTCAATCTGGCGCCCCTTAGACTAAACTGCTGCCTCCGAGTCGAACAGAAGCGTCTAGAAGGTGCGCCCCATGACCAAATCCGATCCCTTTGGCTTCGATATGTCCATCCGCTCTGCCAAGAAGAAGAACCCGCGCGGGCGGCGGGCCGCTACCGGTGCGTCGGAGACCTCCGTACGCGTCTGCGACAAGGATGGCTGCGAGGAAGCCGGCAAGTTCCGCGCGCCCAAGGCGCCCGACGTGCTGGATGACTACTTCTGGTTCTGCCAGGAGCACGTGCGCGAGTACAACAACAAGTGGAACTTCTTTGAGGGCACCACCGAAGCGGAGCTGAATGCGCAGCGCTCCAAGGACAAGGTCTGGGAGCGCCAGACCAAGCCGATGGGCGACCCTGAGGCCCGCGCGTGGGCGCGGCTGGGCATCGAGGACCCGCATCAGGTTCTGGGTGCCAATGCCACCCAGAACCCGGGCCGCGGCGCCAAGACGGGCCGCCGCCTGCCGCCCACCGAGCGCCGTGCCATCGAGATCCTGGAGGCCAGGGACGACTGGACCAAGGCCGATATCCGCAAGGCCTACAAGAAGCTGATCAAGGTGCTGCACCCGGACATCAACGGCGGCGACCGCAGCCAGGAGGAGCAGCTGCAGGAGGTCATGTGGGCCTGGGATCAGATCAAGGACAGCCGCAGCTTCAAGTAAGCCCGGCAAAGCAGTGATGCGCAAAGGGCGGCCTTGGGGCCGCTCTTTTACTTTGTCCTGGGAGAGATCCTCCCAGGCGAGATCCTCCTGAGGCAGATTGTCCTGGGGCCGGTGTCCAGCGCCCGGTGCAGCCCTCGTCCCCCCTACAAGGTCCAGGCGGGTATCCCAAAGGATAGGCGGGCGCGCTTCTGCCGCCTGCCGGGCGGCAATTCTATACCTTTGCTGGCGCGCAAATTCCGGTTCTCTCGTTTAGATTGAATTTATCGAAACCTCAGCGCACCCGGCCCTCACAGCTGCCGCCAATTTACAGGAGACCGCCCATGCACCGCCTCGTCATCACCGCCAAGCTCGCCCCCGGCACCACCCATCAGCAGATCGCCCGGTTCATCAGCCAGAACCGCCCGGCGATGCAAAAGGGCGGGGCCACCGGCATGATGATCCGCTGCGGCGGCACGCTGCAGATCATTCTGGAAGGCCCCGAAGCGGTGACCCAGGCCACCGCCAGCGCGGCCCGGTCGAGCGGTCTGTTTACGGCGGCGAAAGCCGCAGGGGCGGTGCCGATCCGTTTTCGCGCTTTCGACAAGATCTGCCTGGCTTATGCCAAGCCGGAGCATCTGGGCGGCAGCCTGCGCCGCGAGATCGGCCTTCTGACCGGTCTGGAGCTGCCCCAGCAGCCCCTGGCTGCCTGATCCCGCCCGGATCCTGTCCCGGGCCCGCTGACGCCGGCAGCGCAGGCCGCCCGGCGCCGCAGGCGATGGGCGGTCTTTTGCCGAAAGCTAATGATAGACTTTTTATTTCTTTGACCCGGCCCGCCGTCACCGGTTAGGCAAAGATGTGCCGGCCGCAGCCTATCCCCCCAAGCGTCGCGGTCGCCGGCAAAACGCGCCCCCTGCTGCCCGGCCGGGGGCGCTGTGCGTGAGGCCGCCTCAACCGTCCGTCCAGTTCCGCTGCAATCGCGGCGTCAGCTGGCTTCCTGCCATAGTTCCCCTTGCCCTCGCGCGCCAGATCGGGCACCAATCCCGCGGATTGGACCCTGATGGCAGGGAAGCGAGATAAGGATCGACTGGGATGACCGACGGCTTTGTGGACATGAATGCGAAACCGACCGAAGCAATTTCGGTGCGCGATGTGTTCGGGATCGACACGGATATGACGGTCAAGGGCTTTGCCGACGGCTCCGACCGGGTGCCGGCGCTGGACCCGACCTACAAGTTCGACCCGGAAACCACGCTGGCCATTCTGGCGGGCTTCAGCCACAACCGCCGGGTGATGATCCAGGGCTACCACGGCACCGGCAAATCGACCCACATCGAACAGGTCGCCGCCCGCCTCAACTGGCCCTCGGTGCGTGTGAACCTCGACAGCCATATCTCCCGGATCGACCTGATCGGCAAGGACGCGATCAAGCTGCGCGACGGCAAGCAGGTCACTGAATTCCACGAGGGCATCCTGCCCTGGGCGCTGCGCAACCCGGTTGCCATCGTGTTCGACGAATACGACGCGGGCCGCGCCGACGTGATGTTCGTGATCCAGCGCGTTCTGGAGCATGACGGCAAGCTGACGCTCCTGGACCAGAACGAGATCATCACCCCGAACCCGTTCTTCCGCCTGTTTGCCACCGCCAACACCGTTGGCCTGGGCGACACCACCGGGCTGTACCACGGCACCCAGCAGATCAACCAGGCCCAGATGGACCGCTGGTCGCTGGTCTCGACGCTGAACTACCTAAGCCATGACGCCGAAAGCGCCATCGTTCTGTCCAAGGCGCCGCATTACAACACCGAGAAGGGCCGCAAGACGATCAGCCAGATGGTAACCGTTGCCGACCTGACCCGCACCGCCTTCATGAACGGCGACCTCAGCACCGTGATGTCGCCGAGGACGGTGATCAACTGGGCCCAGAACGCCGAGATCTTCCGCGACGTGGGCTATGCCTTCCGCCTGTCGTTCCTGAACAAATGCGACGAGCTGGAGCGCCAGACCGTGGCCGAGTTCTACCAGCGCTGCTTTGACGAAGAGCTGCCGGAAAGCGCCGCAAGCGTGAGCCTGGGGTAAGCAGACAGGACGAACCGTATGCACATTGGCTTGATTGGCGGGATCGGCGTTGCGGCCACCATCGTCTACTACCAGCGGCTGACCGCTGCGGTGGACCGGCTGGGCGGCAAGCTGGATCTCACCATCAGCCACGGTGACATACAGACCCTGATCCGCAACAACCTGGCCGATGAACGTGCCCTGCAGGCAGAGATCTTTGCCCGCCAGATCGACAGCCTGAAAGGCGCCGGCTGCGATTGCGTGGCGCTGACCTCGCTGGGGGCGCATTACTGCGTTGAAGAGATGAATGCGCTCTCGTCCCTGCCGGTGATTTCGGGCGTTGCACCGCTGGATGACTATTTCGCGGCGCAAGGGATCCGCCGGGTTGGCCTGCTGGGCACCCGCGTGGTGATGCGGACCCGTGTTTACGGCCAGCTGCACCAGACCAGCGCCGTAGCGCTGGACGAAGAGATCGACACCCTGGGGCAGACCTACCAGGACATGGCGGTCTCCGGCAGCTGCACCGCCGGCCAGCGGAGCCAGATGCTCGATGCCGGGCGGCGGATGGTTGACGAATTGGGTGCGGAGGCAATTGTCCTGGCGGGCACCGACCTGAACCTGGCCTTTGACAATCAGGACCCAGGTTATACCGTAATTGACGCGCTGGATGTGCATGTGTCGGTCCTGGCCGATCTCGCGGCCGGACGCTGCAGCCTTGATGAAGTGGCGATGACGAAATGAAAAAGCCCAACGACAACCCCGCCGATCCGTTCAAGAAGGCGCTGACTGAGGCCACCAAGGTCATGGCCAACGACCCGGAGCTGACCGTCACCTACACGGTCGACCCCTCGGGGCTGTCGGGCGACTCGATGCGGCTGCCGCAGGTCTCCCGCCGGATGAGCCGCGAGGAGGTGCTGCTGGCCCGCGGCACCGCGGATGCACTGGCGCTGCGCCACAAGTTCCACGACGACGCCACCCACGCGAAATACGTGCCGCAGGGCGAAATGGCCCGCGATCTCTATGAGGCAATGGAAACCGCCCGCTGCGAGGCGATGGGCGCGCGGCATATGCCCGGCACCGCGTCGAACATCGACGTCAAGATCCGCAACGAATCGATCCGGCGCGGCTATGACCAGATGAAATCCTCCTCCGAGGCACCGCTGGCCGCCTCTGCCGGCTATCTGATCCGGCATCTGGCCACCGGCCGTCCGCTGCCCGAAGGCGCTGCCAACATCATGGAGCTGTGGCGCGGGTTCATCGAATCCCAAGCCGGCGGCACGCTGGAGAACCTGGACGAGACCATCGCGGATCAGGCTGCCTTTGCGAAACTGGCGCGGCAGGTGATCTCTGACCTCGGCTATGGCGACCAGCTCGGCGATGACCCGGACGATATGGACGACGACGCGGGCGACGAGGCCGAGGAGAACGCCGAGGAGCAGCAGGATCCGGACAGCACCGGCCAGGATGACTCCGACGAGGAGCAGGCCGACGCGTCCCCCGAGCAGAGCCAGGAGCAGCAGCAGGACGAGAGCCAGGCCCAGGTCTCGATGGACGAGATGGCCGACGAGGAACTGGCCGAGGACACCGAGATGCCCGACGGCGAGGCGCCGCTGGAGCCGCCTGCCCCGCCGCCGGTCTCCGAGGCCGATCCAGACTACAAGGTGTTCCAGGACGCCCATGACGAGGAAATCAACGCTGAGGATCTGGCAGAACCGGCCGAGCTGGAGCGCCTGCGCGCCTATCTCGACCAGCAGCTGGAGCCCTTGAAGGGCGCGGTGAGCCGGCTGGCCAACAAGCTGCAGCGCCGCCTGCAGGCGCAGCAGAACCGCTCTTGGGAGTTCGACCGCGAGGAAGGCATCCTGGACGCGGGCCGCCTCGCCCGCGTGGTCGCCAACCCGACGACGCCGCTTTCGTTCAAAGTCGAAAAGGACACCGAATTCCGCGACACCGTGGTGACGCTCCTCCTGGACAACTCCGGCTCGATGCGCGGCCGCCCGATCTCCATCGCCGCGATCTGCGCTGACGTGCTGGCCCGGACGCTGGAGCGCTGCAACGTGAAGGTCGAGATCCTCGGCTTCACCACCCGCGCCTGGAAGGGCGGCCTGGCCCGAGAGGCCTGGCTGAACGAGGGCCGGCCGCAGCAGCCCGGACGCCTCAACGACCTGCGCCACATCATCTACAAGGGTGCGGATGCCCCGATGCGCCGCACCCGCACCAATCTCGGCCTGATGATGAAAGAGGGCCTCTTGAAGGAAAACATCGACGGCGAGGCGCTGGAATGGGCGCACCGGCGGATGATGCACCGGCCCGAAGCGCGCAAGATCCTGATGGTGATCTCCGACGGTGCCCCGGTTGACGATTCGACGCTGTCGGTGAACCCGGCGAACTACTTGGAGAAACACCTGCGCGACGTGATTGCCATGGTGGAGAAGAAAAAACAGGTGGAGCTGCTGGCGATCGGCATCGGCCACGACGTGACCCGCTATTACGAGCGCGCGGTGACGATCACCGATGTGGAGCAGCTGGCCGGTGCGATGACCGAGCAATTGGCCGCCCTGTTCGACAGCGACCCGCGCGCCCGCGCCCGGGTGATGGGCATCAAGCGCGCCAGCTGACCTCGCAGCGCAACCGGCGAGGGGGCACTCCCGCGCCGTCGGTCTGCATCAAAGATGCCGTCCTCAGCCTTGGGCACGGCCGCGCGCTGACGCGCGCGGCGGCGCCGGATGCCGCTGGCATCCGGCGCTTGGCCCAACGGGCCAAAGGGCATTCTGGATGCCCTCATGGCCGGGCGGGAGCCGCCGCCGGTCCTGTTCCGTCAGATCCGGTGGTTTCCCGCCGCCGCTGCCCTTGCCAGCACAGAGGTGATCTGGGACAACAAAGGCGCGCGCCCTGGCCGCGCCTTTTCCCTATCACGGCGGCCGGGATCCCCTGCCGCGTGCCGCCCTGCCCTTCAGCTGGAGAGACGCCGATGTATCAGACCTTCGATGTGACCGCCCGCCCGGAACAGGGCCCGCCCCGGCTGGCCGCCCTGCGCAAGGAACTGGCGGCGGAAGGCCTGGACGGCTTTCTGGTGCCCCGCGCCGATGCCCATCAGGGCGAATATGTGGCGCCCCATGATGAGCGCCTCAGCTGGCTCACCGGTTTCACCGGCTCGGCCGGGTTTTGCGCCGTGCTGCAGGACAGTGCCGGCGTCTTCATCGACGGGCGCTACCGCACCCAGGTGAAACGCCAGGTGGCGGCGGACTACACCCCCGTGCCCTGGCCCGAGGTGCAGCTGGCGGACTGGCTGAAGGAACAGCTCCCCAATGGCGGCAAGGTCGGTTTCGACCCCTGGCTGCATGCGGCCGGGCAGATCACATCCCTCACGAAAGCGCTGAAGGGCAGCGGCATCACCCTGGCGCAAAGCGAAAACCTGGTGGACCGGATATGGCAGGACCAGCCCGCGCCGCCGATGAACCCGGTGGCCGCGCACCCGTTGGATTATGCAGGCAAAAGCAGCGCAGACAAATGCGCGCGCCTCGCCAAGGACCTGCGCGCGGCCGGCCAGGCGGCGGCAGTGATCACCCTGCCCGACAGCATCATGTGGCTGTTGAACATCCGCGGCAGCGATGTGGCGCGCAACCCGGTGGCGCATGGGTTTGCCATCCTGCACAGCGACGCGCGGGTGGACCTGTTCATGGCGGCAGAGAAGCTGGACGGCTTGCAGGGCCATTTCGACAGCTCCGTCACCGTGCATCCGCCTGAAGACTTCCTCAAGGCCGCGTCCTCCCTCAACGGCTCTGCCGCCGCAGACACCGGCACCCTGCCGCAGATCGTGGCCGATGCGCTTGGCGAGCGGCTGGTGGCGGCGGGCGACCCCTGCGCCCTGCCCAAGGCGCGCAAGAACGCCGCCGAGATCGCAGGCAGCGCCGCAGCCCACCTGCGCGACGGCGCCGCGATTGTGGAGATGCTGGCCTGGCTCGACGCGCAGGCGCCCGGCACCCTCACCGAGATTGACGTGGTGAAGAAGCTGGAAAGCTTGCGCCGCGAGGACCCCGCCCTGCGCGACATCAGCTTTGAAACCATCGCAGGCACCGGCGAAAACGGCGCCGTCATGCACTACCGCGTGACCGAAGAGACCAACACCCGGCTGGAGGACGGCCACCTCCTGGTGCTGGACAGCGGCGGCCAGTATCTGGACGGTACCACCGACATCACCCGCACCATTGCCATCGGCACCCCCGGCGGGGAAGAGCGCGCCGCCTATACCCGCGTGCTGCAGGGCATGATCGCGATGTCCCGGCTGCGCTGGCCCAAGGGGCTGGCGGGCCGCGATATCGAGTGCATCGGGCGGATGCCGCTGTGGCTGGCCGGGCAGGACTTCAACCACGGCCTCGGCCACGGCGTCGGCGCCTATCTGAGCGTCCACGAAGGGCCGCAGCGGCTGGCCCGCACCAGCCATGTGCCGCTGGAACCGGGCATGATCCTGTCCAACGAGCCGGGATACTACCGCGAAGGCGCCTTTGGCATCCGCATCGAGAACCTTCTGGTGGCTGAGCAGGCCCCGGCCCTTGACACCAGCGACCCGGAGCGCGACATGCTGTGCTGGCGCACGCTCACCTTTGCCCCGGTAGACCGGCGGCTGGTGGATGCCTCCCTGCTGACAGCGGACGAGAAAGACTGGCTCGACAGCTATCACCGGGAGGTTGCAGCAAAGATCGGACCGCAGCTCAGCCCCGCCGCGCAGGCGTGGCTTGATGCCGCAACCGCGCCTTTGTGACCCGGGTCTGACACCCGGCTGTTACATAGACTGAACAAAAGATGACACGAATGAAGAAAGTGGGAAATCACGCATGACAAATATCCGTATCCGTAAGGCCGAAGGCACCTGGGTCGTCCGTTCCGGCGGCGCCGTATTGGGCGAAACTTCCAATGCGCTGGAGCTGTCGGAGGGCGGTCTGGATCCGGTCATCTATTTCCCGCGCGACGACATTGCCATGGCGTTCCTGGACCGCACCAGCAAAACCACCCGGTGCGAGCACAAGGGCGAGGCCAGCTACTTCTCGATCGCCAACAAATCCTCGGTCACCGAAAACGCGGCCTGGAGCTATGAGAACCCCAAGGAGGATGCAGCAGAGATCAAGGGCCATCTAGCGTTTGTGCTGAGCGACTCCGTCAAGGTCGAACAGGTCTGACCCGCCTGCCCGGCTGCGGCGGCCCTGCGCCGCCGCCAGCGTGCGGTTCCTGTTTCAGGTTTCAGGATGCAGATTGCAATCCGGCTCGCACCGGCGCCCTGGCGCCGGTGTTTTGGTGCCGGCGCTCCGCCAGGGGTTAGATAGCGGTGCGGAGGCGGCGGAGCCTGGTGCGGCGCGCCCTGCGGCAAGCCAACGGCTGCCGCAGCAGCACAGCAGCGCCTCTGCCCCCTGGGGGCGGAGGCCGATACGGCGGGGTTGCGAAAGATAAGGGCTAGGTGAGAATGGCGCGGCTCAGATTCAGCCTGGCTTCCTCCAGCGCATCGCCTGCGCCAAGGATATCCGTTTCCCGGGCACACTGGATCGCATAGTTGATCACCGCCTCCAGGGCCGCCCGTTCATTTTCCCGCTCGCTCGCCTTATTTTTCGCACCAGCCTCTTGCGGGCCGATTTCGAATTTGCGCATGAGTTTCCTACCGAAGTGAGTAAGTCTTGCTATGTTATGGTTGCAGTGTTGTAGAAGGCTCAGCCGCTGGGCAATGCAAATCTTAACTTTCTATTTACCTGTAGCGGATTTCTCACAGATGCGGGGAAGATCCGGGCCAATTTCCCCCTGGCGCATTCCGGACCACAGGGCGCAGCGCCCTGCCCTGCAAGTGAAACCCCGGGTCCGCAGGCGCTGGCTGGTCTTTCGTGCGTCTTACCTATGTTCCTCGGCAGCCGTGGCGGCAAGGGCGCGGTTATAAGCCTTCAGCGCATCCACGTGGTAAAGCGCGCCGATAATCTCCTCGGTGCCGTTTTCCGCCATCATCACAGGGAGATAGGGCACGTCGGCGCGGTCGAACACCGGCATCGCGGCCTCCAGCGAGGCGGAGGCGCGGATGCATAGCCCTTCCTCCGCCAGCTTCTGGCAGTCCTCCAGGCTGGCGCAGCGGCTGTCGCCCATCGGCCGCATCACGGCACCCGCGCGGATCAGCGCCAGCAGATAGGCCTGCGGGCCGGCCGCGCAGTGGATATCGCGCCGCTCCAGCTGGGTCAGGAAGAAGGACCGGTCCACCAGCCGCGACGCCAGCGCGGTGGACATCGAGACAGAGACCATCACAGCCAGGCCGATCTGCCAGTCGCCGGTCAGCTCGAACACGATCAGCGTGGTGGAAATCGGCGCGCCCAGCACCGCGGCGGCCACCGCCCCCATGCCGGCAAAGGCGTAAAGCGTATGGGTGCCCGACACGTCCGGCAGCACCGAGGTCGCAATCAGGCCAAAGGCCAGCCCGGTGAGCGCGCCAATCATCAGCGACGGCGAAAACACCCCGCCACCCATGCGCCCGCCCATGGTGATCGCCACGGCGGCGGTCTTGACCACGGTGAAAATCACCGCCTCCCCCAGCAGCAGCCCGCCGGTCAGCGCCAGCACCGTGGTCTCATAGCCGACACCGATGATGTGCGGATACCAGACCGCAATCCCCCCCAGCATGGCACCCGAGACCGCCGGGCGCAGCCAGCGCGGCAGGCACAGGCGCGCCTGCACCTTGCTGCCCACCTTGTCGGCAAAGAAGATCGCCCGCATCTCAACCACCGCCACAAGGCCGCAGATCAGTCCCAGAATCAGGAAGGCCGGCAGCTCCACGTAAAACTGCAGCGCGCCGGGTGTGACCAGGGTGAATTCGGTGACATCGCCGTATTCCAGCCGGTTGATCACGGTGCCCGCAACCGAGGCGATGACGATCGGCGCAAAGGCGTTGACCGCGAAGTGGCGCAGCACCACCTCCAGCGCGAACAGGGCGCCGGCAATCGGCGCGTTGAAGCTGGCAGACACCGCCGCCGCCACCGCACAGCCCAACAGGTCGCGCCCGGTGATACCATCAGCATTGATCCGGTTGCTGACCCAGCTGGAGATCACCCCCGCCATATGCACGACAGGCCCTTCGCGCCCCGAGGAGCCGCCGGTCGACAGGGTGATGAAGGAGGCCAGCGCCGAGGCCAGCCCCTCCTTGTGCTCGACGCGCCCGTCGTGCAGCGCCGCGCCCTCGATCACATCGGCGACCGAGCGCACCCGCCCGTCCGGGGTGAAGCGGTCGAGGATCAGGCCGACCACCAGCCCGCCGCCCGCCGCAATCGTCACCAGCACATACCACGGCAGACCCTGCGCAAAACTGTGCAGATAATCCACATCGGGCGCGCCATAGACCCAGGCCTGCAGCGCCGCGATCCCCTTGCGGAAGAACAGCGCGGCAAAGCCCGCGGCAATGCCGATCAGCAGCGCGATCAGCCAGAACTGAAACTGGCTGGGGCCGCGATGGCGCAGCACCCGCCAGATGTCTTTCAGGCCGGCCAGCCATTGCAGGGAGATTGCGGAAAGGGACGAAAGTATTTCTTGCACCATAACCTGTCAGCGGGTCTTTTTTGTTATCAATGGCCTACAACTGCCATGACGCCAGTTAAAGAACCCTCACCCGGCCAGGTTTTGCGGCGGGTTATCCGGCCAGCAATGCGCGGGCTGCAGCGCGGGCCTCGTTGGTGATGGTATCACCGGACACCATCCGGGCAAGCTCATCCACACGCTCGGTGCCATCCAGCGGCACCACCTGTGACAATGTCATGCCATCGACCACCTGCTTGCGCACCTGCCAGTGATGGCCGCCAAGGGCTGCCACCTGCGGCGAGTGGGTCACCACCAGCACCTGGCCCGCGCTGGCCAGGCTGCGCAGGCGGCGCCCCACGGCATCCGCCGTCGCGCCGCCGACACCTCGGTCGATCTCGTCGAAGATCAGCGTCTTGCTGGCGTCCTCACCGCGCAGGCAGACCTTGAGCGCCAGCAGGAAGCGGCTCAGCTCCCCGCCCGAGGCGATCTTGTTCAGCGGCCCCGCGGGCGCGCCGGGGTTGGTGGCAACGGTAAAGGCCACCGCGTCGGTGCCATCCGGCCCCGGCTCTGCCGTGGTGATGCGGGTCTCAAACACCGCCCGCTCCATCTTCAGCGGGGCCAGCTCCGCCATCACCGCCTTGTCCAGCGCCGCCGCCCCCTGCCGGCGCACGGCGCCCAGCTGCTTGGCGGCTTGCGCATAGGCATCTTCCGCTGCCTTCAGCGCGGCTTCCTGGTCGGCCAGGTTCTGATCGCCCGCGTCCAGCGCCGCCAGCTTGGACCGCAGGGTTTCGGCGTAGTCTCCCAGCTCATCCGCCTGCACCCCGTGCTTGCGTGCCAGCGCGCGGATCGCGAACAGCCGCTCCTCGCAGTCTTCCAGCTCGCCCGGGTTGAAGTCCAGGTTGTCCAGAACCCGCTCGACCCCGTCCTGGGCATCGCCCAGCTCGATCATCGCGCGGCTCAGCGCCGCCAGCGGCTCGTCCAGGCCGGTATCGTCTTCCCGGCCAGAGACGCCCTCCAGCCAGCGCTGCGCCTCGCCCATGGCGGCCTCGGCGCCCTCGCTGAGAAGCGCATGGGCGCGGGCTATATCGCCGCGGATGCGCTCAGCCGCCTGCATCTGACGGCGGCGGACATCCAGTGTTTCGTCCTCGCCCGGCTGCGGATCCAGCTTGTCCAGCTCCGCAACCGCATGGCGCAGGAACTCTTCCTCGGCCCGCACGGCGTCCAGTGCGGCACGGGTGGCCGCCACCGTCTTGCGCGCCTTGGCCGCCGCAGCCCAGGCCGCCCGCACCGAGGCCAGAAGTTGCTGGGTGCCCGCATACTGATCCAGCAGCGCCATATGGCCGCGCGGGTTCAGCAGGCCGCGGTCGTCATGCTGGCCATGCAGCTCCACCAGGGTTTCCGACAGCGCCCGCAGCACCTCGCCCGAGCAGCGGCGGTCGTTGACCCAGGCGGTCTTGCGCCCGTCGGCGGTGTTCACCCGGCGCAGGATCAGGCTGTCGCCGCCCGGCAGCCCGGCTTCTTCCAGGATCGCATGGGCCGGATGATCGTCAGCCAGCTCAAACTCCGCCAGCACCTCGCCCTGCCTGGCCCCCTGGCGCACCAGCTCGGCGCGGCCGCGCCAGCCCAGCACAAAGCCCAGGCTGTCCAAAAGGATGGATTTGCCTGCCCCGGTCTCGCCGGTCAGCACATTGAGCCCGGGCTGAAAGTTCAGCTCCAGGTGGTCAATGATCAGGATATCCCGGATATCAAGCGCGCGCAGCATTGCCCCGCCCCATTACCGCAGCAGCCGTTACAGCCACTGCCCTTTCACCGTCTGCCGGTAGATCTGGCTCAGCCAGTTGTTGCCGCGGTCCTTGGGCTTGAGCCCTTGCGCGGTCAGCAGCCTGAAGCTGTCCTCATACCATTCGGTTGACTGGAAGTTGTGCCCCAGGATCGCCGCGGCGGTCTGCGCCTCAGCGGTCAGGCCCAGCGACAGATAGGCCTCGACCAGCCGGTGCAGCGCCTCCGGCGTGTGGCTGGTGGTCTGGAACTCCTCCACCACCACCCGGAAGCGGTTGATCGCAGAGGTATAGTGGCCGCGGCGCAGGTAGTAGCGCCCGATCTCCATTTCCTTGCCCGCCAGATGGTCGAAGGCCAGGTCGAATTTCAGGATTGCCGAGGTGGCATACTGGCTGTCCGGATAAACCTCGATCACCGTGCGCAGCGCCTGCAGCGCCTGGAAGGTCAGACCCTGGTCGCGGCCCACTTCGTCGATCTGGTCGTAATAGCTCAGCGCCAGCAGGTACTGGGCATAGGCCGCATCCTCGTCCGCCGGGTAAAAGTCGATGAACCGCTGCGCGGCGGCGCGGCTGTTCTCGTAATCCCGGGTGGAGTGATAGGCAAAGGCCTGCATGATCACCGCCTGTTTCGCCCATTCGGAATAGGGGTACAGGCGCTCGATCTCGGCGAAATAATAAACCGCATCCTTGGGCCGCCGGTTGGCCAGCTCGAACTCGCCGCGTTCATAGATCTGATCGGGGGAATAGGCCTCGACCGAGTCGCCGCGCTTGACCGCGCCGCCGTCGCCGCCGCAGGCCGCTAGCGCCGCCATCAGAACGACCGCGCCGAGGGTTCTGGCTCCTGCCCTGATGCCGTTCATAGTGCCTAACCTCACCGTCATTGACTTACGGGTGTCCGCCCCGGTTATGCCGTCTCTAGCACATTCGAATGGCGCGCAAAACGCCTTTCGCCACTTCCGCGCTCACTTGGCAGAGAAAGCGGCCTGCGGTCAAGGCTGTACGGGAAGGCACGCCCCCGGCGCCGCCCTTCCGGCCGCAGGAAAAGACCCGGGACAAGGGGGTCCCGGGCCAGTTGTCCGCTCGTTCCTGGTTTTCTGCCTTATGCCACGCGGCGTTGTTCCGACGGGATTTCCGACCAGATCAGCCCCTGCCCGGGAAGCCGTGCGGTCATCGCCGCATCGCAGGCGACGGCCCGGACCGCGCCGGGCTCCGCAAACAGAGCGCGTAGCAAGGTGTTGGTCAGCGCGTGCCCCGCGCGCTCGCCAACGTAGCGCCCCAAGATCGGCCCCCCGGCCAGTGCCAGATCGCCCAGGGCGTCCAGCATCTTGTGGCGTACAGGCTCATCCGAGTGGCGCAGGCCCGCGCCGCTCTCGACACGGTCCCCGTCAAACACAACCGCGTTCTCGCCCGGCACACCGCCCAGGGCCAGACCGTTGGCCTGCATGGATTCGACATCCGCCTGGCGGCAGAAGGTGCGGCTGTCGCACAGCTCGCGCGCAAAGCTGCCGTTGCGCATGTCCAGAACCTTGCTCTGGCGGCCAATGCCGGCCTCGGCAAAGTCGATGTGGAATTCGATGGTCAGCCGGTCCGACGGCAGCAGGGTGGCGCGGGCGCCGTCCTTTTCGACAGTCACCGGCTTCAGCACCTCAAAAGCGGTCGCCGGGACGCCCTGGCGCTGCACACCATACTTCATGATGCCGCGCACAAACGGCGCTGAGGAGCCATCCACGATCGGCACTTCCGGGCCGTCGATCTCGATCAGCGCATTATGCACGCCGCAGCCGGCCAGGGCCGCCATGACATGCTCAACGGTGGAAACGCTGACGCCGGAGGTGTTGACCAGCCGGGTGCAGAGCGGGCTGCGCTCCACCAGGTCCCAGCGCGCCGGAACCACGGTGTTGCCCAATGCAATGTCGGTGCGTTTGAACACGATCCCATGCCCCGCCGGAGCCGGGTTCAGGACCATGCGGGCGGGCTTACCGGAATGCAGGCCGACCCCTTCAAATGCCACCGATGCCTTGAGCGTATTCTGCACGTTGTGCCTCTTTTCACCATGTCCGGCCTCACGGGCCGTGTTGCGAAAGAGAGTTAAGGTTTTGGAAAAAATCCTACAACTCAATCTTTGTAACGGTTTGAAACATGGCTGTAACAGATAGGCAAAACACCGCTCAGATCCGCCCAAACCCTTGATAAAAAACAAAGAAAGCCGCCCCAAGGCGGCTTTCTTCAGCGTGATAAGTGATGCGTCAGTTTGCCTGGCGGCGCAGGAAAGCGGGGATTTCGATGCGTTCCTGGTCGGGATCGGGCTGATGTGCCTGGGCCTGCTGCGGCTGCGCCGAGGGGGCCGGCGCCTGCATCGCGGGCTGCTGGCGCACGGCCTGCGGCTGATGCTTCGCTGCCGGAGCTTCGGCCGTTCCGGTCATCCGGTGGATCAGCGAATTGAGGCCAAAGCGGCGCTGCCCCTCGGGCTGCTGCTGGTGCTGGTGCTGCTGCTGCGGTGCCGGCGAAACCGGCGCCACCTGGCGCGGCTGCTGGGCGTGCGGCTGCTGAACCCGCTGGGCAGCCGCCTGCAGCCGCTCCAGCGCCTGCGGCGACGGGGTGCCCGGTGCGGGTGCCTTGGGCGCGACAAAGACGTCGGGCTGCTGGGTGGCGGTATCCGCCTGCGGGCGGAATTCCGGCACCTGCGGCCGATAGGCCGGCGGCGGCAGGCCGTCGTCGCCCATTTGCTCCGGCTCTTCGAAAACGTCGTCGGACTGCTCTTGCGCGGCGGCCTGCTGCACGTTCAGCTCTTCAAACAGCGACGGCTCTTCCAGGGTGGCGGCGGCCTCTGCGGCTTGCGGCGCCGGCGCGGGCTCCGCGGCCCGCGGCGCTTCAACCGGGGTTTGCAGTTCCAGCGGCGCGGCGCGGGTTTCCTCGACGGTAACGGTCTGGCGCAGCGGTGCCGACATCGGGCGGCGCGGCACCGGCATATCGGTGTTCACGTCGGTGGCGTCGATGCCGGTGGCAACGACGGAGACCCGCATCCGGCCTTCCATGCCGGTGTCCAGGGTAGAGCCGACGATGATGTTGGCATCCGGATCCACTTCCTCGCGGATGCGGTTGGCGGCCTCGTCCAGTTCGAACAGGGTCAGGTCGTGGCTGCCGGTGATGTTGATCAGCACGCCCTTGGCGCCCTTGAGGCTGATCTCGTCCAGCAGCGGGTTGGCGATCGCCTTCTCGGCGGCCTGCACGGCGCGGTCTTCGCCTTCGCCCTCGCCGGTGCCCATCATCGCCTTGCCCATCTCGTCCATCACCGCGCGGACGTCGGCAAAGTCGAGGTTGATCAGGCCCGGACGGACCATCAGGTCGGTCACGCCCTTGACGCCCTGGTACAGCACGTCATCCGCCATCGAGAACGCCTCGGTGAAGGTGGTCTTCTCGTTGGCGAGGCGGAACAGGTTCTGGTTCGGGATGATGATCAGCGTGTCGACCACCTTCTGCAGGCTCTCGACGCCGGCCTCAGCCTGGCGCATCCGCTTCAGGCCCTCGAACTGGAACGGCTTGGTCACGACGCCGACGGTCAGCACACCCAGTTCCCGCGCGGCCTGCGCGATAATCGGCGCCGCACCGGTGCCGGTGCCGCCGCCCATGCCCGCGGTGATGAAGCACATATGCGCGCCGGCCAGGTGGTCGACGATCTGCTCGATGCTTTCCTCAGCGGCGGCAGAGCCGACCTGCGGGCGGGCGCCTGCACCCAGACCTTCGGTCACTTTCACACCCAGCTGGATGCGGGCCTTGGCCGCGCTCTGCTGCAGCGCCTGCGCGTCGGTATTGGCCACGACGAATTCAACGCCGTCCAATTCTTTCTCGATCATGTTGTTGACGGCGTTGCCGCCGGCCCCGCCGACACCAAATACCGTGATCTTCGGCTTCAACTCTTCCTGCCCGGGCATCGAAAGATTCAACGTCATGCTCTTACCGCCTGTGTTACCCGCCCTCCCGCAAAGGGCTTATTCCTGTCCTATTCACCATAATCTTACCGCGGAGGGGATGTTTCGTCATCCCAAAAAGCACTTTGTGCCACAAAATAAGGTCTCATTCTAAGACCAAATCGCGGTATTTCGCCGTCCCTAGCAGATATTGCGGTTTAAGCACAAGCCACACACAACACAGCAGCAGCACCCGCACATCGCCGAGTGCGGGAGAAGGTCTGACTGGTATCTGGCTGGCCACTGCCCGGCCTGCTGACTCGCCGCTTTTCGCGGACGTTAAGCACAACTTAACGGGTCCCTCCGGCGCTGTCACGCCCTCTTTGACCATGACGGTGGAATTGAGTTCGGATTACCAGTTTTCGCGGAACCAGCGCACGGCGCGGCCCAGGGTGCCGGCCGGATGGCGGCTGGCGGGCATGTCGAAGTCCCACCATTCATCCTGCGGATGGGCCGCAAACAGGCACAAGCCCACAGCAGAGGCAAAGCCAGGCCCGGTTGCCGATTGCGGCAGGCCGTGCACCCGCAAGGGCCGGCCCAGGCGCACTTGCTGGCCCAGGATGCGGCTCGCCAGCCCGTCCAGCCCCATGATCTGGCTGGAGCCGCCGGTCAGCACGATCTGCTGGCTGGACAGGTATTCGAACCCGGCCGCATCCAGCCGCGCCCGCACTTCTTCCAGGATCTCCTCGACGCGGGGGCGCATGATGCCGATCAGCTCCGCCCGGCTGACGGTGCGGCGGTCATGCTCCCAGTCGCCGGTATCGCCGCCGATGTCGATCATGTCGCGGTCGTCGGCACCGGTGGCATGGACGCCGCCGCAAAAGGTCTTGATCCGCTCCGCATTGGACAGCGGCACCCCCAGCCCCATCGAGATGTCGCTGGTGATGTGATCGCCGCCCAGACGCACTGCGTCGGCATAGATCATGTGCTTCTTCATGAAGATCGAGATCGAGGTGGAGCCGCCGCCCATGTCGATACAGGCCGCGCCCAGCTCCTGCTCATCCTCGACCAGCGCCGAAAAGCCGGACACATAGGCCGACGAGGCAATCCCCGCCAGCTCCAGATCGCAGCGCTGAATGCAGCGCACCAGGTTCTGCACCGCGATGGCATCGACCGTCAGCATGTGCATGTCGACCGCCAGGGTCTGCCCCATCTGGCCGCGCGGATCGGCCAGGCCGGAGCGGTTGTCGAGCGCGAAATTCACCGGTTGCGCATGCAGCACTTCGCGGCCCGCGCCGTATTCCGGCACCTCGCAGGCGGCCAGCACCTGGGCGACCTCATGCTCCGACACCACTTGGCCCTCAAGATCCAGCGCCGCGTCCAGCCCGTAAGAGCGCGGATTGGCGCCGGAGAAACAGGCGATCACGTGGTCGACCCGCACTTCGGCCATCTTCTGCGCTGCCTGCACGGCGGTGCGGATGGCGCGCTCGGTCTCCTGCATGGCGGTGATCTCGCCGAACTGCACCCCGCGCGACCGCGTGGTGGCGGCGCCGATCACCCGGAAGCCCGACTGCCCGGCCAGCGCCCCGATCGAGCCGTCCTCGCTGAGGCGGCCGGTGCCGTCGAACCGCAGCACCAGGCAGGCGATCTTGGAGCTGCCCACGTCCAGAATCGCAACCACGCCGCGCTGCATCGCCTGACGGCGCATCTGCCGCATTGCCCGCTGCGACTGATAGAGATCTGTCATGTTACTGCCCGCCCCCATTCAACTGCCGGATGCGCCACCAGTTTTCCACTGCGTTTTCGGACATGCGGATGGTCGGGCGCCCAGCCAGACGCATATCCACCGCTGCCACATCGCGCTCCAGCAAATCCTGAACTTCACTCACCGCCAGCACCCGCTCCAAAGCGCGCACCGGATTTTCCGCTGGCAGCATAATGCGCTGCTTGCGGTCCAGCACCAAGTCCCAGCGCCGTTCGCCGATACGTACCAGGCCGCGCAGCCGCGGCCCCAGGGGTTTTGCCGCCGCGAACAACCGCAGCGCCTGCGCCGCGTGCCCGGCCGCCCCCTTGCCCGCGATCAGCGGCAAATCGGGATGCAGGCTGCGGCGGCCCAGCTCGGCGACATGGGTGCCGGTTTCATCCAGCAGCGCCAGCCCCTCGCGGCTGCGCCAGATCAGCGCCGGCTGGCGCTCCTCGACATCCACCTGCAGGATGCCGCCCGGGCGGATCCTGACACTTGCGGATTTCACCGGATCCAGCCCGGTGATCACATCGCGGATCTGCTCCAGATCCAGATCGAAGGAGCTGACCGGGAAATCCAGCGGCACCACCTCACGGATATCCTGGGCCACGCTGGTGCCTGCCCCGTCCACCGCCATCACCTTGACCATGAACTCGGGCCGCTCCTGAATGGCGGCGCGGGCATCGTTGACCAGCCCCTGCAGCGTGTCGCGGCGCCCCTCATCCGCCAGATAGGCGCTGCCGGCCGCCAGGACCAGGCACAGCGGCACTCCGAAGCGCAGCCCGAAGCGGATACCCGGCGTCAGCATCCAGCGCTGCAGCCGGTACTTCAGCCGCGACGGCGCCGGGTCCGCCCGCCCTTCTGCGCTGCGGCGGAACCGCCCCTTCAGCGATTGCATGAGGCATCCTCCACCATCCAGGCGCAAAGCTGGCCAAAGGTCATGCCGCAGAAAGCCGCCTGCTCCGGCACCAGCGAGGTCGGCGTCATGCCGGGCTGGGTGTTGGTCTCCAACAGCACCAGGCCGCTGGCGCCGCGGGTCTCATCCCAGCGGAAATCGGTGCGGCTGACACCGCGGCAGCCCAAAGCCTCATGCGCCTTCAGCGCATATTCCAGGCACAGGTCGTGGATTTCCCGCGGCAGGTCCGCAGGCAGCACATGGCGCGAGCCGCCCGGCTTGTACTTGGCATCATAGTCATACCAGCCGTCGGTCAGGATATCGGTCACCGTCAGCGCCCGGTCCCCGATCACGGTGGTGGTCAGCTCGCGCCCCGGCGCGTAGGTTTCCACCATCACCTGCTGCGGCATCTCCTCCGACAGCTGCGGCGGGCCGTTGGCGGCCTCATGCACGATATAGATGCCGACGCTGGAACCCTCGTTGTTGGGCTTCACCACATAGGGCGGCGCCATCACGTGGCCGGCCGTAACCTCATCCTTGCCATAAAGCCCGCTGTCCACCACCGGCAGCCCGGCAGACCGGTAGACTTCCTTGGAGCGCTGCTTATCCATCGCCAGCGCCGAGGCCAGCACCCCGGAATGGGTGTAGGGCAGGCCCAGCCACTCCAGCAGACCCTGGACGCAGCCGTCCTCGCCCCAGCGCCCGTGCAGCGCGTTGAACACCACATCCGGCTTTGCCTCTGCCAGGCGCGCATGCAGATCCCGGCCTGCGTCCACCTCAACAACCTCGAACCCCTCACCGCGCAAAGCGGCCGCGCATTCACGGCCGCTGGACAGCGATACCTCGCGTTCGGCTGACGGTCCGCCCATCAGCACCGCGACTTTCGGGAGTGCCCTGCTCGACTTACTCACCACGAAGCGCCTCAATATGCGGGGCTTTTCTGCCCCTGGTTCTTGGAGCCCTGAACGGGCCCGCCTTATACCTTGGTGCCGGGGTTCCCCCGGCCGGTTCTTGCGGGGCTGCGCGCCCCAGTGTCTGGCGGGGCTGCAGCCCCTTCAACCGGCATGCCATTGCCGCCTCTTCGGCACCCTAACGCCCAAATCCTTACCGGCGCGTTAACACTGCCTTTACCACGTTTAACAATTGCCGCTGCCCGGGTCCCGCCGGAACCACATGGTGACCCCAAGCTGCGGCAACAGAAGCCTTTGTCAGCATTCAGGTTTTCAAGCTATTCGGGAAGCGGATCACCTATCCGCATGATTTCCCACTCTAGCCTGATGCCGGAATTCTCGTAAACCTTTTTCCGCACGTCTTCGCCCAGGCCTTCCAGATCTGCGGCAGTGGCGCCACCGGTGTTGATCAGGAAGTTGGAATGCTTTTCGCTCATCTGCGCAGCCCCGCGCCGGGCGCCGCGCATACCGGCGTCGTCGATCACTTTCCAGGCCTTCAGGTCATGCACATCATCCGCCTGCCCGGTCGAAGAGAACCCTGCCGGGTTGCGGAAGGTGGACCCGGCCGAACGGTCCTTGACCGGCTGGGTCTCATCCCGCTTGTGCAGCTGCGCTTCCATCCGCGCGTGCAGCTCCGCCGGGTCGCCCTTGGGGCCGCGCAGTGTGGCCGAAACCAGAACCGCGCCTTCGGGAAAGTCGGTCTGGCGGTACTGAAAGCCGAGCTCATCAGCGGTGATCTCGCGGATCTCGCCTGCCCGCGTCACGATAGTGGCAGAGACAAAAACATCCGCGGTATAGCTTCCGTAGCAGCCCGCGTTCATCCGCACCGCACCGCCGATCGAGCCGGGAATGGTGCGCAGGAAGGTGAGGTCGATACCCGCATCCGCCGCTTTTTTCGCCACATGCGAATCCAGCGCCGCGGCCCCGGCGGTTACGGTATCGCCGTCTGTTTCAATGCCGTTAAAGCCGCGGCCCAGCCGGATCACCACGGCGCGCAATCCGCCGTCGCGCACGATCAGGTTGGAGCCGACCCCCATCGGGAACACCTGCACGCCCGGGTCCAGCTGGCGCAGGAAGTCTGCCAGATCCTCAGTATCCGCAGGCTGAAACAGGTGGTCGGCCGGGCCGCCCACCCGCAGCCAGGTCAGCTCCGCCAGCAGCTTTTGCCGGGTCAGCCGCCCGCGAGCCGCCGGAAGTATGATTTCAGAACGCGCCGCCATCGTCTTTTCTGCCCCAGTTTCCAGCCTATGAACGCGCACAGTCCGTAAACAAGATGGCCGTTGAAATAAAGGGACAACACGACCTGGCGGACGTCGTGTTCATGATTCTGCTCAAACCGGCTGACCGCCAGCCAGATCAGAATGGCCACCCAAACCAGCACCAGACCCTTGGCCAGCCGGTGCCACCGGTGGCGGGCGAGAATATAAAATCCGAACAGCCAAGCGGCGCCGAACGCCAGCCAGATTGCAATCACAGCGGCCATACAAGCCTCCCCGCCGGCAGACACATGCCGGCACTCAAAAACAGAACCGAATAATCCTAGGGCAGTCGTATTTCTCAGGCAGTAATACCGGCGGACTGGAAAAATTTCGTTAAGCGCACCACCCGGGGTGCGCCTGTCAGCGCCGCAGCGAGCGCCTGATATAGCGGCCCAGGTAAATGACCGGCCAGCGCAGCACCGACATCCCCGCCAGCAGCAGCGCCAGCCCCCACCAGGGGCCGTTCTCCCAGGTCACATAGCCCAGCAGCGGAATCCACAGCGCAATCAGCACGTAGGCCCGAGTCCAATGGCCGTCGCGGCTGGGAATCATCGCCAGGATATTGGCGGCCAGCGCCCAGACGGCAGCAAGGGTCAGCGACAGCGTCACACCGCGTTCCTCACCCTGCCAGCTTCTTCTGGCCGGAAATATCCCGGGGGGAGCCGCCACCGGCGGCGGGGGGCAGAGCCCCCGTCTGCTGCCGCACCCCTCAGCGTTCCAGCCTTTCAGGCAGGCCGTTGGCCCAGGTGCTGATGGTGCCCGCGCCCAGGCAGACAACCATGTCGCCGGGACGGGCCTGCTCGCGCACCAGGCGCTCCAGGTCTTCCTCGTTCAGCAGGGCACGCGCGTGGCGGTGGCCGTGGCGGATCAGGCCCGCCACCAGGTCATCGCGGCTGGCGCCCTCGATCGGCTCTTCGCCCGCGGCAAAGACCTCGGCGATTGCCACCACATCGGCCTCGTTGAAGCAGGCGCAGAAATCTTCAAACAGATTCGACAGCCGCGAATAGCGGTGCGGCTGATGCACCGCAATGACCCGCCCCTCGCAGGCCTGGCGCGCCGCCTTCAGCACCGCGGCGATTTCCACCGGGTGGTGGCCGTAATCGTCGATGATGGTGACGCCGTTCACTTCACCCACCTTGGTGAAGCGCCGGTTGACGCCGCCGAAGGCCGCCAGCGCCTCGCGGATCTCAGTGCTGTTCATGCCCAGATGCCGCGCCACCGCAACCGCCGACAGCGCGTTGGAGACATTGTGGTCTCCCGGCATCGGCAGGGTGCAGCCTTCGATCACCCGCTCCTCGGCCTGCAGCACCACGTCGAAATGCGCGACACCCGCCTTGTAGGTCAGGTTCACCGCCCGCACATCGGCCTGCGCGTTGAAACCATAGGTCACCACCCGGCGGTCGGAAATCCGGCCCACCAGCGCCTGCACCTCAGCATGGTCGGTGCAGCAGACCGCGATGCCGTAGAACGGGATGTTGGAGACAAACTCCAGAAACCCGTCGCGCAAGCGATCGAAGTCGCCCCAGTGCTCCATATGCTCCGGGTCGATATTGGTCACCACGGCGATGGTCGCGGGCAGCCGGTTGAAGGAGCCGTCGCTTTCATCCGCCTCGACCACCATCCATTCGCCCTGCCCCATCCGCGCGTTGGAGCCATAGGCGTGAATGATGCCGCCGTTGATGATTGTCGGATCAAAGCCGCCGGCCACCATCAGTTCCGCCATCATCGTGGTGGTGGTGGTCTTGCCGTGGGTGCCGGCAATGGCAACGTTCGACTTCAGCCGCATCAGCTCGGCCAGCATGTCGGCGCGGCGCACCACCGGCAGGCCGCGCAGCCGGGCCTCGTCCAGCTCCGGATTGCCCGGCTTGATCGCCGAGGAGATCACCACAACCGCGGCCTCCTCCAGGTTCTCCGCCTTCTGGCCCACGAAGATGCGCGCGCCCAGCTCTTGCAGCCGGCTGGTGATCTTGGAGGATTTCAGGTCCGACCCCTGCACCATATAGCCGAGGTTCAACAGCACCTCGGCGATGCCCGACATGCCGATGCCCCCGATGCCGACAAAGTGGATCGGGCCGACGTCACCGGGCAGTTTGGTTGCAGGGTTCATAACGTTTATCCTTCTTCGGCCAGCTGTTCCACCAAGGCCGCCAGGCGTTCGGTGGCATCGGGAACCCCGGCGTCTAGTGCGGCCGCCGCCATCTGCGTGGCGGCCCGCGGGTTACTCAGAATTGCGCCCATATGCTCCGCCAGCACCGGGATATCAAGGGCGCTTTCCGGGATCATCACGGCGGCATCGGCGTCAACCAGCCCGCGGGCGTTTGCGGTCTGATGATCGCCTGCCGCGGCGGCAAAGGGGATCAGGATCGAGGGCCGCCCGATGATCGAGATATCGGCGACCGAAGACGCCCCCGAACGCGAGATCACCAGCTGCGCCTCCGACATGCGGGCGGGCACGTCGGTGAAAAAGGTCTGCACGTCAGCGTTGATGCCATGTTCGGCATAATACACATTGACCCGCTCCAGGTCTTCTTCCCGCGCCTGATGCGAGACGCGCAGGTGCCGGCGGAGCTCCTCCGGCAGCGCGGCCACCGCAGGGGGCACCACATCGCTCAGGATCCGCGCGCCCTGGCTGCCGCCCATCACCAGGAGCGACATCGGATAGTCGCCCGGCGGGATATAGGCGGCACCGGCCCGCTCCCTCACCGCGGCCCGCACCGGGTTGCCCGCGTGTTCATGCGGCACCCCATCGGGCAAAGCTGTCGGCCAGGTGCCGCAGGCCACGCCCGCCACCCGCTTGGCAAACAGCTGGTTCACCCGGCCCAGCACGCCGTTCTGCTCATGGATCATCCGCGGCAGCTTCAGCAGCGTGGCCGCCCCCAGCGCCGGGATCGACGGGTAGCCGCCGAACCCGATCACCGCATCAGGCCGCTCCCGCCGCATTTGCGCGGCCATCGACACAACGCCGGCCGCGATCTTCGGCCCCGCCAGCGCCTTGGCCAGCAGCCCTCCCTGGGCAAAGGTGGCAGAGGACACCTCGGAAATCTCCACCGCGCTTGGAAAGGCGGCGGTGTAGCGCGCGCCGCGCGCATCCGTCGACAGCTTCACCCGCCAGCCGCGCGCCAGCATCGCCTCGGCCAGCGCCTGTGCAGGAAACATATGGCCGCCGGTTCCGCCGGCAGCCATCAATAGCAGTTTCTGTGCCATCCAAGTTGGTCTCTTTCCAAATCTCGTCAGCGGCCGCGGCCGTTCAGGTAATCGGCAATCCCGCCCTGCGGGCGCGTCCGGGTAAAGGCCAGCAGCATACCCACTGCGATCCCGGTGGCAATCAGCGAGGATCCGCCGTAGCTGACAAACGGCAAGGTCATGCCTTTGGCGGGCAAGAGCCGAACCGCAACCCCCATGTTGATCATCGCCTGCACGCCGAACATGCACACGAGGCCGGTGCCTGCGAGCCGGATGAAAGTATCGCGCTCGCGCATCAGCCGGAACAGCGAGCGCACCACGATCAGCGCATAAAGCGCGATCAGCACCGCCACCAGCACCAGCCCGTATTCCTCTGCCGCGACGGCGACGATGAAATCGGTGTGGGCATCGGGCAGTGACCATTTCACCTGCCCCTCGCCGACGCCGACGCCGAATAAACCGCCCTCGCGGATCGCGTTGGTGGCATAGCCCAGCTGGGTGGTGGGATCGACATCCGGGTTCAGGAAGCCGTCGATGCGGCGGGCAAAGTGTTCCGAGCTGTTATAGGCAAAGATACCGCCCATCACGACCACGGCAGCCATGCACACCAGCAGCAGCATCGGCGCGCCAGCCACAAAATACATCACGCCCCAGCCGAACAGGATCAGGCTTGCCTGGCCGAAATCAGGCTGCAGAACCAGCATCATCACCACCATCATGCACAGCGCGAAGGACATCAGCGTGCCCGGCGGGCCGTTGATCTGCTGGCTGGCGGCAATCATCCAGGCGGCGACCACGATGAAGCCGGGCTTCAGGAACTCCGACGGCTGCAGCGAGGCAAAGCCCAGCGAATACCAGCGCACCGCGCCTTTGCCGAAATCGGTGCCGAAAATGGGCAGAAACGCCAGCGCCACAAAGGCCACGGCAAAGCCGACCACCGCCAGCCGCCGCACCAGCACCGGCGACATCACCGAAGTCACCAGCATCGCCGCCAGCGCCGTCAGGCCGAACACCGCCTGCCGCTGCACATAGTGGAAATTACCGAAGCCGTTGCGCTCCGCCAGCGGCACCGAAGCCGCAAGCCCCAGCAGCAGGCCGATCACGAACAGCATCAGGATGCAGGACATCGTCCATTTATCCAGCGTCCGCCACCATTTCGGAAGGATCGGCTCGCCTGCCCGCACAGGAACCGCGCCATAGACCATCTCAGTCATGGGAATACCGCCACTAATTGCCTCGCTCCGCCCCATTTTTCGGGGTCTCCCTTAAACTGTAACGATTCGTGAGCGCTGGCGCCAGAAAAAGAACGCCCCTCGGCGGAATCCCACCGCCCCGCCGCAGGCCTGCCTTGACAGGCAAGAAGCCGCCCGCTTGCCGCCGGCGATGCGCAAACAGCCGCCGCCGGGACCTCCCTCTTGCGCCGGCGCCGGTTCCGTGGTCGATGCGCGCCATGCGGACAAACACCCTGATTCTCGGCGCCGGCGCGGCCGGCATGATGTGCGCGCGCCATTCCGGCGGCAGCACCCTGGTGATCGACCACGCCAAGGCGCCGGGCGAGAAGATCCGCATCTCCGGCGGCGGCCGCTGCAACTTCACCAACATGTACGCGGAGGCGAAGAACTACCTCTCCGCCAATCCGCATTTCTGCAAGTCGGCGCTGGCCCGCTACACCCAGTGGGACTTCATCGCACTGGTGGACCGCCACGGCATCGCCTGGCACGAGAAAACCCTGGGCCAGCTGTTCTGCGACGGCTCCGCCAAGCAGATCATCGCCATGCTGACGCAGGAGATGGCGCAGGCCGGCGCGGACCTGTGGCTGCAGACCTCGGTCGAGGCCGTGGAGCAGACCGCGGAGGGCTACACGGTCCGGCTCCTGCGCGAGGGCAAGGCGCAGACCGTCACCTGCCGCAACCTGGTGCTGGCCACCGGCGGCAAGTCGATCCCCAAGATGGGCGCCACAGGCCTCGCCTATGACCTCGCCCGCCAGTTCGGGCTGGAGGTCACGGACACCCGTCCGGCGCTGGTGCCCTTCACCTTCCCCGACGGGCGCTTCCAGCCGCTGGCCGGCGTCTCCCTGCCTGCACGCCTCAGCAACCACCGCACCTCTTTTGACGAAGCGCTGCTGTTCACCCACCGCGGCCTCTCCGGCCCGTCGGTGCTGCAGCTCTCCTCCTACTGGCGCGAGGGGGAGGAGATCACGGCCAACCTGATCCCCGGGACGCCGCTTTACGACCTGCTGCGCGACCAGCGCCAGGCCGGGGGCCGCCGCGACCTGACCACCGAGCTGTCCCGCCACCTGCCCGGAAAACTGGTGGAGTTCCTCGCGCCCCAGCTTGGCCTCAAGGGCCGTCTGGCCGACCAGTCCGACGCCGCGCTCGCCGCGCTGTGCGAGACCTTGCAGAACTGGCGCCTGCTGCCCGCGGGCACAGAAGGCTACCGCACGGCGGAGGTCACTTTGGGCGGCATCAGCACCGATGGCCTCTCCTCCAAAACGATGGAGGCCAAAGCCGCCCCCGGCCTCTACGCCATCGGCGAGGCGGTGGACGTGACCGGCTGGCTCGGCGGCTACAACTTCCAATGGGCCTGGTCGTCAGGCCATGCCGCGGGCACCGCCATCGCCGCCAAGGGCTAAGCGCAGCTTTACTCCAAGCCGCCCGCCGGCTATTTAGTTATCGTGATAACTTAAATGGAGTTTCCCATGACCGCCCCTTTTCAATTGTTCGCCAAGATCACGCCCAAGCCGGAACACCAGGACGCCGTCCGGGACAGCCTGCTCAGCATTCTCGCCCAGACACGCGCCGAGCCGGGCTGCCTCAAGTTCAACCTGCTCGAAGGCCGTGACGGCACCTGTTTTTATCTGGACGAGGAATGGGCCAGCGACGGCGCGCTGGCAGAGCATTACGCCGCCCCCTACATCGCCCCGATCTTTGCCAAATACGAAGACTGGCTGGCGGCACCGGTCGAAATCCACAAGATGACGCCGCTGGCCTGAACGCCGGTGTTCTTCCTCAAGGATCTCCCGTCGCAGCAGATGGTCGACGCTTACGCCGCCCCCTGCGGCGCGGACCCTGCGCGCATCACCGGCGCCCTGGTGATGATGCGGCGCGCCAGCCTTCTCATCCGCAGGCTCGACAGCTATTTCGCCGCCCATGGGCTGTCGCAGCTGCGGTTCCTGGTGCTGATCGTGATCGACCGGGAGCCGCAGCGCCAGTCGCTGACCCCGAATGACATCGCGCAGCGGATAGATATCTCCAAGCCGGTGCTCAGCAGGACGTTGCAGGGGCTGGAGCAGGACTGCCTGATAACGCTCGCTGCAAGCCGGACGGACGGCCGCTCCAAAGAAGTCTTCCTGACGGCAGAAGGCCGCCAGCGCCTGCATGATCTCCTGCCCGGCTATTTCGGCATCCTGTCAGAGGAGACGGCAGGGCTCGCCCCTGACTGACGCTCAGCCGCCGCCACGGGCCGTCCGGCACCGGACCGTTTGGAGCTTTCCGCTTCGGAGCCGCCTTCGCTTGGGCACGGGCGGCCAGGGATGATGGGCGGGGTCAAGGGAAATCGCGGAGGCTCCGCCGCAGGCGGATACCGCTATTTCCCTTGGGCGCGCGCGGCAGCTCTGGCAGGCACAGGACAAGTGAAGGCGGGTGCGAAGCGGGTATTCCGCTTGGGTGAGCCTGAAGCCCCCTCCCCGCTGACAGCCTACCCCAGCCGCTTCTTAACCTCAGCGATGAAATCCTCGCCGCGCTGTTCGAAGTTGTCGTACTGGTCGAAACTCGCCGCCGCCGGTGCCAGCAGCACGGTGTCGCCCGCCTGCGCCTCAGCCATCGCACGTTCCACCGCAGCAGCCATCGTGGTGCAGACCTCCGCCTCCACATCCAGCTGCAGAGCAAATCCCGCCGCCTCGCGGCCGATCACATAGGCCTTTTGCACATTGCCGGTCTGCCCCTTCAGCGCTTCCAGCCCGCCGTCCTTCTCCAAGCCGCCGCAGATCCAGCGGATGTTCTTGAACGCACTCAAGGCCTTCACGGCACTGTCCAGATTGGTGGCCTTGCTGTCATTCACATAGCGCACGCCCGCCGCCTCAGCGATGGTCTGGCTGCGATGCGGCAGACCCGGGAAAGTCGCCATCGCGTCGCCGATCACCCGCGGTGCCAGACCCAGTGTGCGCGCCGCCGCATAGGCCGCGCAGGCGTTCTGGTGGTTGTGCGCGCCCGGCAGGCCGGTCATCTCCCGCAGGTCGATGGAGGCCGCCTGCCGCCCCTTGCGGTACTCAGACAGGAACCCCTTGCGAGCAAAGACCTGCCAGCCCGGCCCCGTCAGCTTGCGCGCGGCGGAAATGCGGATCACCCGGTCGTCGCTGGCGCCCTCGGACAGCTGGCCTGCTAGAAACAGCCCCTCGTCCTCGTCGATGCCGATGACGGCGCGGTCCGGCCCGCCTTCGGCGAACAGCCGCCGCTTAGCGGCGAAATAGCCGCCAATGCCGCCATGCCGGTCCAGGTGGTCCGGCGACAGGTTGGTGAACACCGCCACATCCGGGGTCAGCGCGCGCGCGAGTTCGGTCTGGTAGCTCGACAGCTCCAGAACCACCACGCCACCCTCGCCGGGCGGGTCAATGTCCAAGACGCCGCGGCCGATGTTGCCCGCCAGCTGGCTCTCGCGTCCCGCCTCCTGCAGGATATGGTGCAGCAGCGCCACCGTGGTGGATTTGCCGTTGGAGCCGGTGACCGCCACCACCCGCGGCGGCTGGTCGTGCATCTGCCAGTCGGCATCCGCGAAGGAGCGGAAGAACAGCCCGATGTCATTGTCCACCGGCACGCCCGCCTCCATCGCGGCGCGGATCACCGGATTGGGCTTGGGGTAGAGATGCGGAATGCCGGGCGAGGTGATCAGCGCCGCCACATCGTCAAAGGCGCCCGGTTTATGCAGATCGCGGCAGGTGAAGCCTTCCGCCTCCGCCGCCTCCCGCGCTGCGGGGTTGTCATCCCAGCACAGCGCCTCGGCGCCGCCTGCCCGCACCGCGCGGGCGGTGGCCAGGCCGGACCGTCCCAGCCCCAGAACCGCCAGTTTCGCGCCCTCATATCCTTTGACCGGGATCATCGCCTGCACTCCCTCGAAATCCGTGCAGAAACCGCTAACCGATCCCTTCAGGCTTTGCCAGTGCCCTCAGCCGGGGCCGTCAGATTGACAAGCCCCGGCCCATGCCCGAAATTCGCCCTGAAGAAACAGGAGGACGCGGCGCGTGGCACCGGATATGCAAACCTTGCTCGACCGGATCAGCGCAGAGATGCACAGCCGCGCCGGCCGCGGCGCGGTCGCCAGCTATATTCCCGAACTCGGCCAGGTCGACCCGGACCAGTTTGCCATCGCGGTCGCCACCGCCGATGGCAAGCTGTTTCACGCAGGCGATGCGCAAACCCGGTTTTCGGCGCAAAGCATCACCAAGGTGTTCACCCTCGCCATTGCGCTGGGGCGTGCAGGCGACCAGCTGTGGAACCGTGTCGGGCGCGAGCCTTCCGGCACCGCCTTCAACTCCATCGTCCAGCTGGAGCATGAGCGCGGCCGCCCCCGCAACCCTTTTGTCAACGCAGGCGCCATCGTCACCACGGATGAGCTGCTGGCGGGCCGCGAGCCGAAGGAGGCGCTGGCGGAAATCCTCGGCTTCATCCGCGCCGCGGCGGGTGACGACGACATCCACATCAACAAGGCCGTGGCCAGTTCGGAAACCCGGCACGGCCACCGCAACTTTGCCCTTGCCAACTTCCTGGCGTCCTTCGGCAACCTCAAGAACACGCCGGAAAAGACGCTCGGCACCTATTTTCACCAATGCGCCACCGAAATGACGACGGTGCAGCTGGCCAAGGCGGGGCGTTTCCTGATCGGGGCCGACAAGGGGCCAAGCCTGGTGTCGCAGGGCCGGGTCCGGCGCCTGAACGCGCTGATGCTGACCTGCGGCCATTACGACGGATCGGGCGAGTTTGCCTACCGCGTCGGCCTGCCCGCCAAAAGCGGTGTCGGCGGCGGAATCCTGGCGATCGTGCCCGGCAAGGCCAGTGTCGCGGTCTGGTCCCCGGGCCTGGACCACAACGGCAATTCCAAGCTGGGCACCGAAGCGATGGAGCGGCTGGCCCGCGAGATGGACTGGTCGGTTTTCTGATCCGGTTGCACCGAGCGCCCCGGCTTTGCCACCTCTGCACGCTCATTATCCTTGACTGGGATCATCGCCTGCCCTCCGCACATCCGTGATTTTCGCCACACACACCACAAAGAGACAACGGAAACGCAGCCGGAGTTAGGCAAGGTCTTGATGACGTCTCCGCCGAAGCCTGACCCTGGCCTGCACGGTTAACTGCCGCCCCTTCCTCTGGTCAGCAGGCACCAAACCACGCAGCCGGCCATAGCGGACGATACAGCCCAAAACTGGGTCTGGTACTCCGATGCCACTAAGAAATCCGACAAAAAAAGTCCTGCGCAACCCGCCCATCTTATAGTGGGGCGTCATTTTCATCTGCATCGAAATCTATCAAATCGCATGCAGTTGAAACCCCGCGTTCGCCACCAAGGGCAGCGCCCGGACCGAGGGGTGGGCGTAAAGCGCCCTCCCCGTGGGGTCGGTCCGGGCGCTGCCCGGCGTGCCGCCGGGCGGAACCTCTTTGGCATGCGTTGCGTACCCGCCGCACGCTGCCCTCACCGCATCTTCACCCGGCTGAGCTACGGTCAATCCGTTGCAACGAGACGACCAGGAGACCGGCCCCCTCAGACCACCTCCTCATTGGGTGCAGGGCGGGTCCGCGAAAGGCCGATAGACGGACATGGCCGCTGACAACGGCCATCCGATGCTCCGCCCCTCCGGCGGCGCCGCCTTCTTCACAAAGACAAACCGCCCGAAGCAGCAGCCCCGAGCGGTTCCAGAGTTTAAAGAGATCCAACCGCCCCGCCGGAGATACGGCGCGGCGGGACAACGGCGTGCCTTACCGCACCTTCAGCGTCGCCAGGCCGATCATCGCCAGAATCAGCGAGATGATCCAGAAGCGGATCACGATGGTCGGCTCCGCCCAGCCCTTCTTCTCGTAGTGGTGATGGATCGGCGCCATCAGGAACACCCGCCGTCCGGTGCGCTTGAAGTAGAGCACCTGGATGATCACCGACAGCGCCTCAACCACGAACAGGCCGCCGACAATGGCCAGAACCAGCTCATGCTTGGTGGCGACCGCGATGGCGCCCAGGGCACCGCCCAGCGCCAGCGAGCCGGTGTCGCCCATGAACACCGCCGCCGGCGGCGCGTTGTACCACAGGAAGCCGAGGCCCGCACCGAACAGTGCCGCGGTGAAGATCAGGATCTCGCCGGTGCCGGGCACGTAATGCACGTCCAGATATTCGGTAAAATCGACGCGCCCCACCGCATAGGCGATGACGCCCAGCGTGCCGGCCGCAATCATCGACGGCATGATCGCCAGCCCGTCAAGGCCATCTGTCAGGTTCACCGCATTGGCCGCACCGACGATGACGCAGATCGAAAACGGCACGTAGAAGATCCCGAGATTGATCAGCGTGTCCTTGAACACCGGCAGCGCCAGCTGGTTCTGCAGCGGCTCCGGGTGATAGGCCGCGGCCCACAGCGAGGCGGTCACCGCGATCAGTACCCCCAGCAGCAGCCGCACCTTGCCCGGCACGCCCTTGGTGTTCTGCTTGGAGACCTTGGCATAGTCATCGGCAAAGCCGATGAGGCCATAGGCCATGGTCACAAACAGAACCAGCCAGACAAAGGGGTTATCCCAGCGCGCCCACATCAGCGTCGCGGTCAGCAGCGCGCCGACGATCAGCAAGCCCCCCATGGTCGGGGTGCCCGCCTTGGAGAAATGCCCCTCCGGCCCGTCATTGCGGATCGGCTGGCCCTTGCCCTGCCGCTTGCGCAGCACGTTGATCAGCGGTTTGCCGAACAGGAAGCCGAAGACCAGCGCGGTCAAAAAGGCGCCGCCTGCGCGGAATGTGATATAGCGGAACAGGTTGTAAAAATCCCCCCCGTCCGACAAAGCGGTCAGCCAATAGAGCATCCTGGCCCTTCCCTCGTTTTTCTTAAGCGTTTTCTGAGTTGGGGCCGGATTGACCCATTTCGCGGATGCCGTCAACGATCTTGGCCAGCGCCATGCTCAAAGAGCCCTTGGCCAGCACGATATCGCCGCCCTGGATTTCGCCCGCCAGCCCGGGCACCGCCTCGGCGCTGGTCTGATACCAGCCGCCGCGTTTGCCTTCCGGCAGGGCCTCGTGCAGCGCCCGCATCAGCGGGCCGATGCAGTGGACTTTGTCGATGCCTTTGACCGCGTCCAGATCCGCCAGCCCGGCGTGCAGCGCGGCCTCCTGCGGGCCAAGCTCCTTCATGTCGCCGACATAGGCGATCCTGCGGCCCTGCCCCGGCGTGGCCGCCAGCACCGCCAGCGCCGCCGCCATCGAGGTCGGGTTGGCGTTGTAGCTGTCGTCCAGCAGGGTGATCTCGCCGCCCGCCAGCCGGACCGCCTCGCGCACGCCGCGCCCCTTGACCGGCGACCACAGGGCGAGGCTTTCAACGGCACGCGCAGGGTCGGCCCCCAGCGCCTCGACACAGGCCAGCGCGCCCAAGGCGTTCATCGCAAAATGCGCGCCAAGCGATTGAATATGCAGCTCTACTTCCCGTCCGTTTGCGGTGGCGCGAGCGACGGTCTCCTCGCCTTCGATCCCGGCAGAGTGCAGGGTGTAGTCAGAAGCGCTCTCGCCGAACCAGCGGGTTGAGACGCCCAGGCCAGCGGCCACATCGCGCAGCACATGCGCTTCGGCGATATCGGCGTTCAGCACGGCGACGCCGCCGGGCTCCAGCCCTTCCATGATCGCGGCTTTCTCGCGGGCGATGCCCTCGACGTTTTCAAACGCCTCCAGATGCACCGCCGCCACAGTGGTCACCATCGCCACATGCGGGCGCGCCTGTATTGCGAGCGGCGCGATCTCGCCCGGGTGGTTCATGCCGATCTCGATCACCGCATATTCGGCATCGCGCGGCATCCGCGCCAAAGTCAGCGGCACGCCCCAGTGGTTGTTGTAGCTGGCCACCGCGGCATGGGTGCGGCCCTGATCCAACAGCATCCGCGCCAGCATCTCCTTGGTCGAGGTCTTGCCGACCGAGCCGGTGACGGCCACGACCTTGGCGTCCGTGCGGGCGCGCGACGCCTTGCCCAAGGCCTCCAGCCCCGCCTGCACGTCATCCACGATCAGCAGCGGCGCATCCGCTGGAACGCCCTCCGGGATGCGGGAAACCAGCGCCGCGCCTGCGCCCTTCTCCAGCGCCTGCGCCACGAAGTCATGGCCGTCGCGCGCGGCTTTCAGGGCCACGAACATATCGCCGGGCGCGATAGTGCGGGTGTCGATCGACAGGCCGGAGACAGCCCAGTCTCCCTGCGCCCGCCCGCCGGTGGCGGCGGCGGCCTCATTTGCGGTCCAGAGCGTCATGCCATCCTCCCGTCCAGCGCGGTTACGGCAATGCTGGCCTGCTCCACATCGTTAAAGGGCAGCACCGTGTCGCCCACGGTCTGGCCGGTCTCATGCCCCTTGCCGCAGATGATCAGCGCATCACCCGGCCCCAGCATGTCAGCCCCGCGCAGGATCGCTTCGGCGCGGTCGCCGATCTCGATACAGTCCGGCGCGCCGCCCTTCACTGCGGCGCGGATCACTGCCGGATCCTCGCTGCGGGGGTTGTCGTCAGTGACGATCACCACATCGGCGTTCTCATGCGCCGCCTGCCCCATCAGGGGCCGCTTGCTGGTGTCCCGGTCACCGCCGGCGCCGACGATGGCGATCAGCCGGCCCAGCACATGCGGGCGCAGCGCCTTGATGGCGCTGGCGACCGCGTCGGGTGTGTGGGCATAGTCGACAAACACGGCAGAGCCATTGTCCCGCTCCGCCGCCAGCTGCATCCGGCCGCGCACGGTGGTCAGATGCTGCAGGGTCTCAAACACCCGCTCCGGGTCCTCGCCGCCGGCGATCACCAGCCCGCAAGCCAGCAGCACGTTTTCCGCCTGGAAGCCGCCGATGAGGTTGAGGCGCACCTGAAACGGCTTGTCATGCCAGGCAAAGCGCATGTCCTGGCCGGTGCCGTCATAGCGCAGGCCCAGCAGGCTGAGGTCGCCCAGCCCCCGGCCCACGCTGATCACCTCCTGGCCGCGGGCGGCGGCCACGGCGCGCATTTCGGCCCCGCGGGGGTCGTTCATGTTGATGACGGCGACACCCTCGTCCGGCAGCACCCGGCGGAACAGGCCCGCCTTGGCGGCAAAATAGGCCTCAAACGTCTCGTGATAATCCAGGTGGTCCTGAGTGAAATTGGTGAAACCGGCTGCGGCCAGCTGCACCCCGTCCAGGCGGCGCTGGTCCAGCCCGTGCGAGGACGCCTCCATCGCCGCATGGGTGACACCCGCCTCTGCCGCAGCGGCCAGCGCGCGGTGCAGCGTGATGGGTTCCGGCGTGGTGTGGGCCAGCGGATAGCTCCAGGCGCCCTCGATGCCGGTGGTGCCCATGTTGACGGCCTCATGGCCCAGCTCGGTCCAGATCTGGCGCACGAAGGTCGCGACCGAGGTCTTGCCGTTGGTGCCGGTCACGGCAACCACAGTCTGCGGCTGGCCGCCGAACCACAGGGCGGCGGCATAGGCCAGCGTCTGGCGCGGGTCTTCGACCACCACCAAGGCGGCGTGGTTTTCGTCCAGCACCTTGGCGGCGATGCCTGCACCCGCGGCGTCGGTCAGGATCGCCGAGGCGCCCTTTTCCAGCGCGGCGGGGATGAATTTGGCGCCATGCACCTGGCTGCCCGGAAGGGCCGCAAAAAGGTACCCGTCGCGCACCTCGCGGCTGTCCACCGCCAGCCCGCGGATCTGCGGGTCGGCGCCGCCGCGGGCGGTCAGCCCCAATTGGCTGAGAGGCTGGTCTGGTCTGCTGCTGCTCATGGCGGCCCTCTACCCTGGATTAGTTCGAGGTGAGGGTTATACCAGTCACCTCTGCGGGTTCAACTTGCGGACGCAGGCCCAAGAGCGGCGCGACGCGGCCGATCATCTCCGCCGCCACCGGGGTGGCGGTCCAGCCGGCTGTGCGGCGCTCCTCGCCGTGGGCGATGATGGAGGGTTCGTCCAGCGTCACGATCAGAACGTATTTGGGGTCATGTGCCGGGAAAATAGAGGCAAAAGTGGCGATCACCTTGTCCTCGTAATAGCCGCCGCGGGGCTTGGGCTTGTCGGCGGTGCCGGTTTTGCCGCCCACCTGATAGCCCTCGACCTCGGCAAAAGATGCGGTGCCTTCGCTGACCACCTTGCGCAACATCTTGCGCGCGGCGGCGGCGGAGGCCTCGCTCATCACCCGCTGGCCCAGCTGCGCGCCGTTCCGTTTCAGAATCGTCGGCGCCACGTAGCGGCCGCCGTTGGCCACCGCGGCATAGCCCGCCGCCAGATGCATCGGCGTGGTGGAGATGCCGTGGCCGTAGGAAATGGTCATCGCCGACAGCTCCGACCAGTTGGCGGGCAACAGCGGCTTACCGCCTGCGGCCTCGGAGATTTCGAACGGCGTCGGCTCCAGCATCCCCAGCGTTTCAAGGAAGCTTTTCTGCCGCTCCACCCCGATTTGCTGCGCCAGCCGCGCGGTGCCGATGTTGGAGGATTTGACGATGATCTTGGTCACCGACATCTCGTTGCCGTAGTTGCGGAAATCGCGGATCGCGAAGCGGCCCCAGCGCAGCGGCCCGCGGGTGTCGATCACTGTGTCGGCGCCCACCAGCCCCAGATCCATCGCCTGCGCGGCGGTGAAGATCTTGAAGGTGGAGCCAAGCTCATAGACGCCCTGCACCGCGCGGTTGAACAGCGGGCTGTCGGAGGGGTCGAACCCGGAGGTCGGCGGGCGCGGCCGGTCGTTGGGATCGAAGTCCGGGAAGGAGACCACCGAGATCACCTCGCCCGTATGAGTGTCCATCAGGATCGAGGTGGCGCCCTTGGCGTTCATCAGCTTCATGCCGCCGTAAAGCACCTGCTCGGCTGCCGCCTGCACGGTGAGGTCCAGCGACAGTTGCAGCGGCTTGCCCGCGTTGGCCGGGTCGCGCAGGTAGTCGTCGAACTGGCGCTCCACGCCGGCAACGCCGATCACCTCGGCGGCGTTCACGCCCTCCTTGCCGAAACCGGCGCCGCCCAGCACATGCGCGGCCAGGCTGCCGTTCGGGTAAAGCCGCATTTCGCGCGGGCCGAACATCAGGCCGGGATCGCCGATGTCATGCACCGCCTGAAGTTGTTCGGGGCTGATTTTCTTCTTTACCCACAGGAACTTGCGCTTGCCGGTGAAATCCTTGATCAGTCGTTCGCGATCCAGGTCGGGGAAGATGTCCACCAGCTTTTCCGCCGCCCCAATGGGGTCGATCATCTGCGGCGGCTGGGCATAAAGGGAATGGGTTTCGAAATTGGTGGCCAGCAGGCGCCCTTCGCGGTCGACGATATCGGCGCGCTGCATGGCGATGGCGCTGCCCGGCACGCTGGCCACGGGCTCGGCCGGTTCGGACACCGCGGTCATCGCCATGCGGGCAATGATCGCCCCGAAGGCGCAGACAAAGAACAGGCCCAGCACCAGGAGCCGCCCCTCGGCGCGCTGGCGGGCCTGCACTTGCATCTCCTGATGGCGCAGGCTGAGGTTTTCGCGTTCGATCGCGTCCGGGTTCGCGCCGGTTGCGCGGGCGTGCAGGACACGGGCCAGCGGGCGGAGCGGTGTGCGGATCATGGCTGCGTCCTCACATTCAGGCCGGAAACTTCGACCTCGTTGGTGATCTCCAGATCCGGCAGCACCGGGTAGGAGACCTCATCCACCCGCCCGAACTGATCCGGGCGCAGCGGCAGGAGGCCAAGGCGGTCGAAGTTGATATCCGCCAGATCGCGCAGCCGCTGCGGGCGGTTCAGATAGGCCCATTCGGCCCTCAGCACGCTGAGCCGGACCTGCGCCGCGCCGATCTGCTGCTGCAGGGCGCGGGTTTCCTTCAGAACTTGCTGGGTAGCGTAATTTTCGCGGTAGGCCCAAAAGGCAAGGCCAAACACAGCCAGACAAGTTGCGGCATACAGCAGGGTCTTCATTTACGCGTCTCTTTCAGCTGCGGCATTCCAAGCTCCTTGGCCGAGATCGGCCCCGGTGCGGCATCGGTGCGGCGCCCGACCCGCAGGCGGGCGGAACGGGAGCGGGGATTCTCGGCCAGCTCCTGATCGTCCGGCCCCACCGCCTTGCGGGTGACCAGCTCGAACTGGGCGGGGGTTTCCTCCTGCTCCGGCGCATAGCGGTTGGCGCGGCCGGTCTTGCCTGCGCGGTGCTGGAAGAAGCGTTTGACCATGCGGTCCTCGACCGAGTGGAAGGTCACGACCGCCAGCAGCCCGCCGGGCTTCAGCGCGCGTTCGGCGGCCAGGAGGCCCTCGAACAGCTCCTCATATTCGGCGTTCACCGCGATGCGCAGGCCCTGGAAGCTGCGGGTCGCGGGGTGCGACTGGCCGGGCTTGGGGCGCGGCAGGCAGCTCTCGATGATGCCCGCAAGGCGCAGGGTGGTGGTGATCGGCTCGATATCGCGCTCGCGGACGATGGCTTTGGCGATGCGGCGGCTGGCGCGCTCCTCGCCGTAGTGGAACAGGATATCGGCGATCTGGGCTTCGGTCAGCTCCGCGATCAGGTCGGCGGCGGAGGGGCCGGACTGCGACATCCGCATGTCCAGGGGGCCGTCCTTCATGAAGGAGAAGCCGCGTTCGGCCAGGTCCAGCTGCATCGAGGAGACGCCAAGGTCCAGCACCACGCCGTCGAGGTCCTGGGCGTATTCGTCCATGCGCGAGAACACCCCCTGCTGCAGGATCAGGCGGTCGCCGTACTGCCCTGCCCAGGGTTTTGCCAGTTCAAAGGCCAGCGGGTCGCGGTCAACGCCGATCACCTGCTCCGCCCCGGCGTCCAGCAGGCCGCGGGTGTAGCCGCCGGCCCCGAAGGTGCCATCCAGCCAGCGGCCGGTGACAGGCGCCACCGCCTGCAACAGCGGGCGCAGAAGAACGGGGATGTGGGGACCATTGGCAGCTTTCTGGTCCTGGGTCATGTCTTAAGCGCTCCCGGCGCCATCTAGGAATTCCATCGGATCGAAGTCCTCGGGCAGCTCTTCCATCCATTTCTCGGCCTGAGCCAGTTCCTCGGCCTCATAGGTTTCCGGCTTCCAGATCTGGAAGGTGTCGCCCGCGGCGATGAAAAAGGCCTCGGCCTCCAGATCGATCTTCTGGCGCAGCTTGGCGGGCAGCACCAGGCGGCCGGTCTCATCCACATTGGTCGGGAAGGACTGGCCGTGGAACATGCGCTGCAGCATCTTGCGCTGCATCGAGCCGCGCGGCAGCTGGTCGATCTTGGCGTCGACCTCTTCGATCGCCTCTATAGTATAGCATTCCAGGAAGTTGCGGCGATGGTCGCCGTAGACGATCACCAGATCGGGGTTCTGGCCCGGCTGCCAGTTCGGATCGGCGGCCTCCAGGACACGGCGAAAGGAGGCGGGGATTGACACCCGCCCCTTGCTGTCCACCTTGTGGTGGCTTTCGCCTCTGAACCTGCGGCCCAATTTCCCGTCCTTTTCGCGCGTCCCTCGCGTTAATCCGTCCCCCAGAATGAAAAGGGGCGGGTTGATCTGCTGCCACTGATCAACCCGCCGCCTTGGCCCGCTTTGCGGGATGTCCGACTGCGCGCGCCACCTGGGGGGATGTCTGCTCGCTCGCGCGCCGGATCTCTTGGTTCGATGAAAGCGAAGGCCTGTATGAAACCTGCTTGTTTTGTTTTTTGGCTTGGGGTCGTTTGGCGCCCCGTCCCTCGTCTCATCCGATGAAACAGGGATACTATGGGAATTGATGGCCCTGCAACTGTTTTCTGCCCAAAACCGCCAAGCTCTTGACAGTGAATCCGAAGATTCGGCCCAGATTCGCGGCCTATTTGGGGCCAAATCCGGAATTTGTTGTAAGAAAAGCCAGCACAAACACAACATATAGAGGGGAGTTGCGGCTGCAATTTTTTTCCCATAGTTTCCCGCGATTCCGGCGAGGAACTCGTAGATTCTGCCGGTGTTCGCTTAACGTTCGCAAATCAGCCCGCGCCTTTGCACCAGAAATTCTCTTTGCCAGCGTTTCAGCACGGGGTGATTCGTGCTGGCAAGAGGAAATGGATGGAGAAAAGGGCCATGATTTCCCATGGCGCCCATGATTTCCCGCAGATCCCGTGAATTCCCAGCGATCCCATGGGATCCCGCCCGCCCAACGCGCCTTTGTCCCGGGCGGCCTGTCCCATGCGGCCCCAGGACCGGCAGCCTGTCCCATCAGCGCCCATGTGCGGGCCGCAAACAACAGAAGGCCCGCCACAGGGGGCGGGCCATCCGGCGCGAGGCGCCATCATATACTAGAGAGAATTTGTGCGTGCCCGCGGGGCCTCAGGCCATGCCGCCCCGGACCAGCCCTTCCGCGATCCGGGCATAAGCCTGGGCCATTGGCCCCTCCCCCGCCGCGACGGGTGTGCCGCTGTCGCCCGCCAGCCGGGTTTCCAGATCAATCGGCAGCGCGCCCAGGAGCGGCAGGCCCAGTGTCTCGGCCTCAGCCGCGACGCCGCCGTGGCCGAAGATGTGATGCTCGCCGCCGCAGTCCGGGCAGGTGAAGAAGGACATGTTCTCGATCAGCCCCAGCACCGGGGTCTTCAGCGTGTTGAACATGTCCAGCGCCTTGCGCGCGTCCAGCAGCGCCACGTCCTGCGGGGTGGAAACAACGATGGCGCCGGACAGCTCCGCCTTGGTGCAGAGCGTCAGCTGCACGTCGCCGGTGCCGGGCGGCAGATCGACGATCAGCACGTCCAGCTCGCCCCAGTTCACCTGGCCCAGCATCTGCTGCAGCGCGCCCATCAGCATCGGCCCGCGCCAGACCACCGCCTTGCCCTCCTCCAGCATGAAGCCGATCGACATCAGCGTGACCCCATGCGCGTGCAGCGGCTCGATGGTCTTGCCGTCGGGGCTGGCGGGGCGGCCGGCGGCGCCCATCATCCGGGGCTGGGAGGGGCCGTAGATATCTGCATCCAGAAGGCCCACCTTGCGGCCCTGCCGGGCCAGCGCCACGGCCAGGTTCGACGATATGGTGGACTTCCCCACCCCGCCTTTGCCGGAGGCAACGGCCAGGATGCGCTTGACGCCTGCGGGCTTCAGCGGCTCCGCCTGGGGTTTCGGGTGGCCGCCGACCTTGAGGCTGGGCGCAGGCTGCTGCGGGGCGTGGGCGGTCAGCGCGGCGGAGACGGCTTCGACACCGTCAAGCGAGAGCACCGCCGCCTCGGCCGCCTTGCGCAGCGGCTCCATCAGCTTGGCGATCTCAAGGCTCGGGGCCTCGATCACGAAGCTGACCCTGTTGCCTTCGATGCGTAGTGCCCGCAGCATGTCGCGCGACACCAGCGTGCCGCCGTCCGGCAGGGCCAGCCGCTCCAGCACTGCGTGAATCTGATCCTGGGTGACCGGCATGACTGCTCTCCTGCGTGTTCTTCGCGCCTTATATATGCGGCGGCGGCGGCGCGTGAAACCCGCCGGGCCCGATTGCCGCACGCGGGCCGCGGGGACCGGCGGCGGCGCTTGTCAACAGACGGGGCTGCGCGCCATGCAAAAACCGCCGCACGGTGCCGCATAATTATACAGATGCGTAAGCCGTTGCCGAAATTATTGTCATATTCCAGTTACATACCCATACGTCACCCATGCAGATGCTGCATAGCAGCATTGACGAAGCACGGGATTGCGACTTCCGGGGAGATCCCTAAATTATGGCTCAAGCGGCGCCACTGAGGCGCAAGACGCAGATGACGAAACGGCTGGATGAAGGAACGGAACCATGGCTGCAGCACATCAAATCTCCGCAGTGAGCGTGGCATCCCCGGCAGGCTTCCTGAACGCGATGCTGGTGAAGGTCACCCGCTACCGCCTGTACCGCCAGACCGTCAATGAGCTGTCGGCGCTGTCGGGCCGCGAGCTGGCGGACCTGGGCCTGAGCCGCTGCGAAATCAAGCGCGTCGCCTACCAGGCCGCATACGAGAACAACTGATAGAGATCAGGCTCTTCCTCCTCCTCCCTTTGAAGAGCCTGTGCTACGCGGCGGCATCCTCCTCCTCCCTGATGCCGCCGCACCCTATACCGGTCACAAGCCGGGCTTGAATCACCGGGGTCTCCTCCTCCCTTTTCCCCGGTGTTTGACAGAACGGCGGTGCCCCTCCTCCTCCCTGGGCGCCGCCGTTTCTTGATTTTCAGGACATCAATTTTCAGAACATCACATGAAAGCCTGCGCCTTGCAGGCCTCCTGTGGTCATGGTGCAGGCAAGCGGCTGCAGCCAGGCAAAAGGCCTGCCGCTGTCACGTCTTTGTCAGAGGATGGGGGTGGCGCGGGGGCGGCGGGCAGCTGTGCTGCCCGCCGCCCCCGCGCCCGGATCGGATCGCTGCGCGATCCGATCCGCCGGCACAGCCGGCGCCAGAGCGCTGATCAGAACGGAACGTCGTCCGGGGTGGAGACGAAGCGGGCAACCACTTTCTTGGTGCCGGCCTTTTCGAAATCCACTTCCAGCTTGTCGCCCTCGATCCCGGTGATGGCGCCGTAGCCGAATTTCTGGTGGAACACGCGCTCTCCCAGGGTGAAGCTGGAGGTGGCGGTCAGGTCAATCACCTGGTGCTTGCTTTCCTTGGGCTGCGACAGACCGCGCTGGCCGGCGCGGGCCTGCATCCGTTTCCAGCCGGGGGAGTTGTAGCCATCCGCCTGCGCCATCTTTTCCTCGATCGTCGAGCGCACCTGCCCTGCCCCCATCGAGGCCCCGGGCGCCGCCGCGCCGTAGCCGCCGCCATAAAGGCCCGGCGGGGTCAGCACCTCGACATGCTCCTCCGGCAGTTCGTCAATGAACCGCGAGGGCAGCTGCGACTGCCACTGGCCGAACACCCGGCGGTTGCCGGCGAAGGAGATGGTGCAGATCTGTTCGGCGCGGGTGATGCCGACATAGGCAAGGCGGCGCTCTTCCTCCAAGCCTTTCAGGCCGCTTTCATCCATCGAGCGCTGCGAGGGAAACAACCCGTCCTCCCAGCCCGGCAGGAAGACGGCGGGGAATTCCAGGCCCTTGGCAGCATGCAGGGTCATGATCGAGACCTTCTCGTCTGCGTCCTGCTTGTCGTTGTCCATCACCAGGCTGACGTGTTCGAGGAAGCCCTGGAGGTTCTCAAACGACTCCAGCGCCTTCACCAGTTCCTTGAGGTTTTCCAGACGGCCCGGCGCCTCCGGCGTTTTGTCGTTCTGCCACATGGCGGTGTAGCCGGACTCGTCCAGGATGATCTCGGCCAGCTCCATATGGGTGAGATCGGGATCGCCGGCCATGCGGCCCCAGCGGGCGATGCCCTCGACCAGTTCGCGCAGGGCGCCGCCGCCCTTGCCCTTGATCTGGCCGCCCTCCACCGCCAGACGGGCGCCCTCCACCAGCGAAACACCGTTTTCGCGGGCGAGGCCCTGAATGGTCTGCTGCGCCTTGTCGCCGAGGCCGCGCTTGGGGGTGTTGACGATGCGCTCGAACGCCAGGTCGTCGTCCGGAGACACCACGACGCGGAAATAGGCCATCGCATCGCGGATCTCCATCCGCTCATAGAAGCGCGGGCCGCCGATCACCCGGTACGGCAGGCCGATGGTCAGGAACCGGTCCTCGAACGCGCGCATCTGGTGGGAGGCGCGCACAAGAATCGCCATCTGGTCCAGCCCAAGCGGCGCCTGGCCGCGGGTGCCGCGCTGCATCGCCTCAATCTCCTCACCGATCCAGCGGGCCTCTTCCTCGCCGTCCCAATGGCCGATCAGGCGGACCTTTTCGCCGTCGCCGGCCTCGGTCCACAGCTCTTTGCCCAGGCGGCCCTGGTTGCCGCGGATGACGCCCGCGGCGGCGGCAAGGATATGGCCGGTGGAGCGGTAGTTCTGCTCCAGCCGGACCACCATGGCGCCGGGAAAATCCTTTTCGAACCGCAGGATGTTGCCAACCTCGGCACCGCGCCAGCCATAGATCGACTGGTCGTCGTCGCCGACGCAGCAGACGTTCTTGTGCTTGCCCGCCAAGAGCCGCAGCCACAGGTACTGGGCGACGTTGGTATCCTGGTATTCGTCCACCATGATGTAGCGGAACCAGCGCTGGTACTGCTCCAGCACGTCCGGATGGTTCTGGAAGATCGTCACCATGTGCAACAGCAGGTCGCCGAAATCGACCGCGTTCAGCTCGCGCAGGCGGGTCTGGTACTGGGCATAAAACTCGGTGCCGCGGTTGTTGTAGGCGCCAGCATCGGCGGCAGGCACCCTGTCCGGCGTCAGCGCGCGGTTCTTCCAGTCGTCGATGATTCCGGCCAGCATCCGCGCGGGCCAGCGCTTGTCGTCGATGCCCGCGGCCTGGATCAGCTGTTTCAGCAGGCGGATCTGGTCATCGGTGTCGAGAATGGTGAAGTTCGATTTCAGCCCCGCCAGTTCCGCGTGGCGGCGCAGCAGCTTGACGCAGATCGAGTGGAAGGTGCCGAGCCAGGGCATCCCCTCGACCGCCTGGCCCAGCATCGCCCCGACCCGCTCCTTCATTTCGCGGGCGGCCTTGTTGGTGAAGGTCACCGACAGAATCTCTTTCGGGCGCGCCCGGCCGGTGTTGAGAAGGTGCACGATGCGGGTGGTCAGCGCCTTAGTCTTGCCGGTGCCCGCGCCCGCCAGCATCAGGACCGGGCCGTCGAGGCATTCAACCGCCTCCCGCTGGGCGGGGTTGAGGCTGTCCAGATACGGCATCGGCCGCGCCTGCATGGCGCGGGCCGACAGCGATGCGCCCTCAAAGGCGTCCATTTCGTCGAAACTGCTCATGGCCGTGATCCTAGCGTGATTCAGCGGCGGCGGAAAGAGGACGTTCACACTCTGTTCACACGTTTCTGGATCGCAGGCCCGCCGCCCGGGAAAGCGCGGATTTGAAACATGTTCGCGGCACATTCCGCCGCGCAGGGCTGCCGGATTCACAAAACCGCAACGCTTGCATGCAACCCTGGGGTGAAACGTGTCGTAACAAGTGATCTGAATGGCAAATCAGCCGGCCGGGCAGCTGCTGCCCCTTCTCAAGACCTATTCGCTGCTTCTGGTGCTGCTGGCAGCAGCCGCGCTGTCGGCCTGGGCTGTTTATGCCCTCCCCGCCCCGGTTGTCGACCGGATGCTGGAGGCCGACCTGCGCAAGCAGGCAACGGACTGGCGCCGCCGCATCCTTCTGCACCTGGAAGACGGCGGCGGCACGTTCCTGTCCGGCGAGCTGGACGCGCATGATGTCGAATACCTGTCGCTGCTGCCGGAAACCACCGAAGCCTACCGGATCAAGCTGTTTCAGGCAGACGGGCGCGTGCTGTGGTCCACCCGCCCCGCCGACATCGGCACGGTGAACCGCGAACCCTATTTCCAGCAGATCGTGGCCAAGGGCGCGGTCTATTATGCCCAGGACAGCAAACCGGTAGCGCAGATCGACGGGTTTGAAACCCGCGACACAGGCGCCATGGCGGCCACCCGCGATGTGGCGGAAATCTACACCCCGGTGCTGCAGGGCGGCCGGTTTGCCGGGGCGGTTGAATTTTATGCGGATATCACCGCGCTCCGCGAGACCTTCCTGAACCGGGTGCGGATCTCGCTGGCGCTGGTGTCTGCCGTGATGGTGGCGGCAATCGGCATCGTCTCCCTTACCGTCATCCGGACCAACCGGTTCAGCCTGCGGCAGATGCAGCAGCGCGCCGCCAAGGATCAGGAGATCATGGCCAGCCAGATGCAGCTGGCGCGCGAAGTCAAACTGCTGGGGGAGCTGAACGAGTGGCTGCAATCCTGCCGCTCGCTGGATGAGCTGTTCAAGATGGTGTCGGAGTTCATGAGCCACCTGCTGCCCGATGCCGAGGGCAGCATCTATGTGTTCTCCAACTCCCGCGATGTGCTGGCCGGCTGCGCCAGCTGGAACGGCGGCGCGCTGAAGGACCATATCCGGCCCGATGAATGCTGGGGCTTGCGCCGCGGCCGCACCTATGAATTCGGCGCCTCGGAGGTGGAGTTCACCTGCGCCCATGCGGTGCCGCATGACGGGCGGCCCTATTTCTGCTTTCCGATCCTGGCCCATGGCGAGACCGTGGGGCTGATGCATCTGCGGGCGATGCCGCCGCGGGCCGGCGATTTTGCCACCTGCAAGCCGCTGGCGCAGATGTGCGCCGAGCAGATCAGCATGGCGATCGCCAATGTGCGGATGCGCGACCAACTGCACGACCAGTCGGTGCGCGACCCGCTGACCGGGCTGTTCAACCGCCGCCACATGACCGAAAGCCTGCGCAAGTTCCTCAGCAGCAGCGCCCTGAACTGCGCGCGCCTCAGCGTGATTGCGGTGGATGTGGACCATTTCAAGAAATTCAACGACAACCACGGCCATGACGCGGGCGACATGGTGCTGCGGGCGGTCGGCACGGTGCTGGACAAGGCTTGCGACGGCAGCGAGGCCGCCTGCCGCCCCGGCGGCGAGGAATTCACACTCATTCTGCCGGGCGTTCCCCCCGAAGATGCGCTAACCCGCGCCGAGCTGCTGCGCCAGGCGGTGGAGGAGATCACCGTGCGTTATGGCGAAAAGACGCTGCCGCAGATCACCATTTCCGCCGGTGTTGCGCATTACCCGGCGCACGGGCTGCTGCCGCAGGACCTGCTGCGGGCCGCGGATGAGGCGCTTTACGCCGCCAAGGCGAAGGGGCGGAACCAGGTCTGCGTGGCCGCAACAAGTGCCGAGGCCGGGCAGGATGCCGAATGGCGCGCGGCGGAACAGGCGGCCTCTGCGCGCGGGCCCGCTGAAGGTTCGAACAAGGCGGGCTGACGGCGGCGGCCGGCAGCGGCGCAACCGCCCGGCGGGTCTGGACATTTGCGCGCTGCGGCCCCCAAATGCGCGGATGGATCTGCATCAGCGCTACCCCGGCCTTGACGATTTGAAACGCCGCGCCAAACGCCGCCTGCCGCGGTTCGTGTGGGATTATCTGGACAGCGGCACCGGCGCTGAGCAGGCCCGCGCCCGCAACCGCAGGGCGCTGGACCGGATCCGCTTCCTGCCCTCGGTGCTGCACGGGCCGATGGAGCCGGACCTGAGCACCGTTTTTCTGGGGATGGCCCAGGCCCTGCCCTTTGGCATCGCGCCGGTGGGCATGTCCGGGCTGATCTGGCCCGGCGCCGAGGCCGCGCTGGCGCGCAGTGCCGCCGCGGCGGGCATTCCGTTCTGCCTGTCCACCGTGGCCAGCCAGTCGCCGGAGGACCTGGCGCCGCATCTGGGGCAGGACGCCTGGTTCCAGCTTTATCCGCCCAAGGACGAGGGCATCCGCGCCGACCTGCTGGCGCGGGCCCGGGATGCGGGGTTCAGGACGCTGGTGCTGACGGTGGACGTGCCCGCCGCCTCGCGCCGGGAGCGGCAGACCCGGTCCGGCCTGACCCAGCCGCCGCGGCTGACCCCGCGGCTGCTGGCGCAGATCGCCATCCGCCCCGCCTGGGCGCTGGGGATGGCACGGCAGGGGATGCCGCATATGCGGACGCTGGACAGATATATCTCCGGTGCGCAGAAAAACCTGCCGCCGACCGCCCATGTCGGCTATTTGCTGCGGACCTCGCCCGACTGGGATTATGTGGATTGGCTGCGGCGCAACTGGGACGGCCCGTTCGTCGTCAAAGGGGTGCTGCGCGCGCAGGATGCCAAGCGGCTGGAAGAGGCCGGCGCCGATGCGGTCTGGATCTCCAACCACGGCGGCCGCCAGTTCGACGGCTGCCCCGCCGCAATAGAGGTGCTGCCGGAGATCCGGGAAGCGGTGCGCATTCCGCTGGTTTTCGACAGCGGCATCGAAGGCGGGCTGGACATCATCCGGGCGCTGGCCCTTGGTGCGGATTTCGTCATGCTGGGCCGGGCCTGCCACTATGCGCTGGCCGCACTTGGCGCGGACGGCCCGGCGCATCTGACGGACATTCTGGCCAAGGACATGCAGGCGAACATGAGCCAGCTGGGAACACCGGACCTGGCGGCGCTGAAGGCGCTGAAGCCGTGGCCGCCAGCGGCGGGATGACCCGCCCGGCGGTGCCGCTCAGGCGGGTTTTTCAAGCCGCTCGAAGGCGGCCAGAAAGTCGCGCACAACCTGCCGCACCGCGGTTTCGCTGCCGCGGTCGGGGCTGTTGATCGGGATCAGGTTCTGCAGCGCAAACACGTGCTTTTGCACGGACGGAGGCAGCGCGTGCGGTTCCGAAAACGCCATCCGCCACTCCGGGAACGCCCGGGCCGGGGCCGCCTCGCTGACCAGCACCCGGATGTTGCCGTGGCGCGGGTCGGCACTGATGCGGTGAAACAGCGCAGCCAGCGCCTCCGCCGGGCCTTCGATCACCTGCAGGAACCACCCCATGTGGCCGACCAGCATACCGGTCACACCGGCGGCGGCGTTGGATTTCTGCGCCTTGCCGACGATCACGGCCAGCTCCTTGCTGGACATGCCGCGCACGGCCTGGCTGACGTAAATGATACGGTGCATGATCACTCTCCTTGGCAGCAGCCAGCGCCGGAGCGCGGCTGGTATCTTGAGGGCAAGCATTTGAACCCAAGTCTGTTTTCAGTGTACCGCAACACCCCAGGCAGCGGCTGTTGCGGAAGGTCAGGACCGGGCCTCTTTGGTTGCGCGGACCGGCGCATTCCTGACCCGAAGTTGAGCACGCTGACCGAAAGCGGCCGGTGCCGGCCGCCGGGGTCCGGCGCCCCGCAAAACCCCTTCGGGGGCCAGGCCGGTTACAAGGCGCAACAAACCGCCATCCGGAATGTAACAAAAATCCAAAAACAGGCCGCTTGAGAGCGCAATCATGCCGGAAATACCCAGAACTACGGTTGTGCGGATCGCTAATATCCGCCTAACACTGCACCAACTTGCACGGACCCCGAGGGTGAAATGACCGACTTCAAAAAGATCCTGATTGCCAACCGTGGCGAGATCGCGATCCGCGTGATGCGCGCCGCCAACGAGATGGGCAAGCGCACCGTCGCCGTCTATGCCGAGGAGGACAAACTCGGCCTGCACCGGTTCAAGGCGGACGAAGCCTACCGGATCGGCGAAGGCATGGGGCCGGTTGCGGCCTATCTGTCGATCGACGAGATCATCCGCGTCGCCAAGGAATGCGGCGCCGATGCGATTCACCCCGGCTACGGCCTCTTGTCTGAGAACCCGGATTTCGTGGACGCCTGCGCCCGCAACGGCATCACCTTCATCGGCCCCAAGGCGGAAACCATGCGCGCCCTGGGCGACAAGGCCTCGGCCCGCAAGGTGGCGATTGAGGCCGGCGTGCCGGTCATCCCGGCGACCGAAGTGCTGGGCGACGACATGGACGCGATCCGCAAGGAAGCGGCCGAGATCGGCTATCCGCTGATGCTGAAGGCCTCCTGGGGCGGCGGCGGCCGCGGCATGCGCCCGATCCTCGCCGAGAAGGAGCTCGAAGAAAAGGTGCTGGAAGGCCGCCGCGAGGCGGAAGCCGCCTTCGGCAACGGCGAAGGGTATCTGGAAAAGATGATCACCCGCGCCCGCCACGTCGAGGTGCAGATCCTGGGCGACAAGGACGGCAACATCTATCACCTTTACGAGCGCGACTGCTCGGTCCAGCGCCGCAACCAGAAAGTGGTCGAGCGCGCGCCTGCCCCCTATTTGACCGAAGAGCAGCGCGCCGAGATCTGCGACCTGGGCCGCAGGATCTGCCAGCATGTGAACTATGAATGCGCGGGCACCGTCGAATTCCTGATGGATATGAACGACGGCAAGTTCTACTTCATCGAGGTGAACCCGAGGGTGCAGGTGGAGCATACCGTGACCGAAGAGGTCACCGGCATCGACATCGTGCAAGCGCAGATCCTGATCGCTGAGGGCAAGAGCATTGCGGAAGCCACCGGCAAGGCGTCGCAGGACGATATCCGCCTCAATGGCCACGCGCTGCAGACCCGTGTGACCACCGAAGATCCGCTGAACAACTTCATCCCGGACTATGGCCGCATCACCGCCTACCGCTCCGCCACCGGCATGGGCATCCGCCTGGACGGCGGCACCGCATATGCGGGCGGCGTGATCACCCGCTATTACGACTCGCTTTTGACCAAGGTGACTGCCTGGGCACCGACGCCCGAGAAGGCGATTGCCCGCATGGACCGCGCGCTGCGCGAGTTCCGGGTGCGCGGCGTCAGCACCAACATCGCCTTTGTCGAGAACCTTCTGAAGCACCCGACCTTCCTGTCGAATGAATACACCACCAAATTCATCGACGAGACGCCGGAGCTGTTCCAGTTCAAGAAGCGCCGCGACCGCGGCACCAAGGTGCTGACCTATATCGCGGACATCACCGTGAACGGCCATCCGGAAACCGAAGGCCGTCCGGCCCCCGCCTCCGACCTGAAAGAGCCGCGCGCGCCGCGGGTCGAGCCGGGCGGCCTGCCCAAGGGCACCCGCAACCTGCTGGAGGAAAAGGGCGCGCAGGCGGTGGCCGACTGGATGAAGGCGCAGCCGCAGCTGCTCCTGACCGACACCACCATGCGCGACGGCCACCAGTCGCTGCTGGCGACCCGGATGCGCTCGATCGACATGATCAAGGTGGCACCGGCCTATGCGCAGAACCTGAGCCAGCTGTTCTCTGTCGAGTGCTGGGGCGGTGCGACCTTTGACGTGGCCTACCGCTTCCTGCAGGAATGCCCCTGGCAGCGCCTGCGCGACCTGCGCGAACGGATGCCGAACCTGATGACCCAGATGCTGCTGCGCGCCTCCAACGGCGTCGGCTACACCAACTATCCGGACAACGTGGTGCAGGAATTCGTGCGCCAGGCGGCGAAGACCGGCGTCGACGTGTTCCGCGTCTTCGACTCGCTGAACTGGGTGGAGAACATGCGCGTTGCGATGGATGCGGTGGTCGAGAGCGGCAAGGTCTGCGAAGGCACCATCTGCTATACCGGCGATATCCTGGACCCGAACCGCGCCAAGTACGACCTGAAGTATTACGTCGGCATGGCGAAGGAGCTGGAAGCGGCCGGCGCCCACATTCTGGGCCTGAAGGACATGGCAGGCCTGTTGAAGCCCGCCGCCGCCCGCCAGCTGGTCAAGGCGCTGAAGGAAGAGGTCGGCCTGCCGGTCCACTTCCACACCCATGACACCTCCGGCGTGGCCGGGGCCACCATCCTGGCGGCGGCGGATGCCGGCGTCGATGCGGTGGATGCGGCCATGGACGCCTTCTCCGGCGGCACTTCACAGCCCTGCCTGGGCTCCATCGTCGAGGCGCTGCGCAACACCGAGCGCGACACCGGCATAGACATCGCCAAGGTGCGCGAGATCTCCGGCTACTGGGAGCAGGTGCGGGCGCAGTATGCGGCGTTTGAGAGCGGTCTGCAGGCACCCGCCTCGGAAGTCTACCTGCACGAGATGCCGGGCGGCCAGTTCACCAACCTGAAGGCGCAGGCGCGCAGCCTGGGGCTGGAAGAGAAATGGGCCGATGTGGCGCAGACCTATGCGGACGTGAACCAGATGTTCGGCGATATCGTGAAGGTGACGCCGTCGTCCAAGGTGGTTGGCGACATGGCGCTGATGATGGTGAGCCAGGGCCTGACCCGCACACAGGTCGAGGACCCGAAGACCGACGTGGCCTTCCCCGACTCGGTTGTCGACATGATGCGCGGCAACCTGGGCCAGCCTCCGGGCGGCTTCCCGGAAGGCATCGTCAGCAAGGTGCTGAAAGGCGAAGCGCCGAACACCGAACGCCCGGGCGCGCATCTGGAGCCGGTGGACCTGGAAGCGGTTCGTGCCGAACTGTCGAAGGAGCTGGAAGGTTTCAGCGTCGATGACGAGGACCTGAACGGCTACCTGATGTATCCCAAGGTGTTCCTGGACTATATGGGCCGTCACCGCCAGTACGGCCCGGTGCGCACCCTGCCGACCCGCACCTTCTTCTATGGCATGGAGCCGGGGGAGGAAATCACCGCCGAGATCGACCCGGGCAAGACGCTGGAGATCCGCCTGCAGGCAATCTCCGAGACCGACGAGAAGGGCGAGGTGAAGGTCTTTTTTGAACTCAACGGCCAGCCCCGCGTGATCCGGGTGCCGAACCGTCTGGTCAAGGCCTCGACCGAAGCGCGTCCGAAGGCACAGGCCGGCAACCCCAACCACGTCGGCGCGCCGATGCCGGGTGTTGTCGCCTCTGTCGCGGTACAGGTGGGCCAGCAGGTGCACGAGGGCGATATGCTGCTGACCATCGAGGCGATGAAGATGGAGACCGGCATCCACGCCGAGCGCGACGCGGTGGTGAAGGCGGTGCATGTTCAGGCCGGCGGCCAGATCGACGCCAAGGATCTGCTGATCGAGCTGGAATAAGCCGCAGGGCTGATTTCAAGAAAGGGGGCGTCCTGCCGGATGGCGGGGCGCCCTTTTCAGTTTCGCAAGGTCGGGGCGCGGGGAAGGCGGAATTCCACGAGAATTCCGGCCCGTTTTCCGGCGCGGAAAACGGGGGCTGCGCTGATGCTTGGCACCAAAAATCCTCGCAGGATTTTTGGCCGTTTCCCGCGCCGGGAAACGGTTTGCCTTAAGACCGGGCGCTCTGTTCCGGCGGGTGCGCCAGGGTCACAGTCTCGACCGGCACCGGCGTCAGCCCTTTGATCTGCCCGGACCAGCTGTCTGTCTGCGGTGCAGCGGTATGCTGCGCCCCATGCACCAGCAGCCCCATCGCAATCGCCGCGCTCAGGCAGGCGATCCGCAGGCAGTCTTTCCAATTCATGGCCTCAACCTCCCCTGAAAAAGCCGGATGTTTGAAAAGTGGCACGCGCATCGCCCGCCCTTCCGTCGCTTCCGGGGCGGATTTTTTTCGCCTTGCACCGATTTTCCTCTTGCAGCCGGCAGGGAGAGCCCCTATTTCACCGCTCACCGGATGGCAGCGCGGGCGTAGCTCAGGGGTAGAGCATTACCTTGCCAAGGTAAGGGTCGTGAGTTCGAATCTCATCGCCCGCTCCATCGGGAAACGGACAGGCCGCCCTCCGGGGCGGCCTTTCGCTTTTGAGGATTTCCGCATAGTCTGCCCGGGTGCAGAAAACCTTGTGCGGAATCACGATTCCGCATAGGAACAGAGCAAGAACAGAAACGGGCGGGCAGAGCAGAATGCTGACATCAGTAGAACTATGCGCAGGTGCGGGCGGCCAGGCCCTCGGTCTCGAGGCGGCGGGCTTTGATCACACCGCGCTGGTTGAGATCGACAAGCATTGCTGCGCCACCCTGCGCCACAACCGCCCTGCGTGGAACGTGCTGGAAGAGGACGTGCGCAAGTTCAAGGAGGTTGCGGGCGATTACAAGGGCATCGACCTCTTGGCAGGCGGCCTGCCCTGCCCGCCGTTTTCGGTGGCGGGCAAGCAGCTGGGCGAGAAGGACGAGCGCAACCTGTTCGACGATGCGATCGAGATCGTAGATGCCACCCGTCCCCGCGCCGTGATGATCGAGAACGTGCGCGGCTTTCTGGATGCGGTGTTCCATGACTACCGTGAGAAGCTGAAGAAGCAGCTGTCGAAGCTGGGGTATGAGACCGACTGGCGGCTGCTGAATGCCTCCGATTTCGGAGTGCCTCAGCTGCGGCCGAGGGTGGCGATTGTTGCGCTGCGCAAGGAGTTTTCCGGCCAGTTCAACTGGCCCGAGCCGCTGCCGCACAATCCACCGACCGTGGGCGCGACCCTGATCGACCTGATGAAGGAGCGCGGCTGGCGCGGGGCAGATGACTGGGCCGCCAAGGCCGATGAGATTGCGCCAACGGTTGTGGGCGGCTCCAAGAAACACGGCGGCCCCGATTTGGGTCCGACCCGCGCGCGGCGCGCCTGGGCCGCTCTGGGGGTTGAGGGGCGCACCATTGCGAATGAGGCGCCGGACCCGTTCCACAACGACATGCCGCGGCTGACGGTGCGGATGGTGGCGCGCATTCAGGGCTTCCCGGACGCATGGCATTTCACCGGCGCCAAGACCAATGCCTACCGCCAGGTCGGCAATGCCTTCCCGCCGCCGGTGGCCGAGGCGGTGGCGCGGGAGCTGAGGGCGGCAATTGCCAAGCCGAAGCTTCACGCCGTGCGGGCGTAAAGACACCAAAGCAATTATTGACCTGAGGGCAGCGCCCGCCCCGTGGGGGGCGGGACGGGCGCTGCCCGGCGTACCGCCGGGCGGAACACAAGATGAAACTGAAACTTCCCGACAGCCTTGTGCGTCCCGGCCATCCGGATTTCGGCACCCTCTCCCCGCTGGCGGAGGAGATAACCACCCGTGCCGGCGGCGCGCTGGCGCTGGAACACGACGTGCCGCAGATGCTGCGCCAGTGCATTGACGATGTGATCATGACGCCCAAGACCGGGCGGCGCGCGTATGAAGAGCTGGAGAAAACTGAAAAGACCTATATCGGCACCCGGGTCGAGATCGAGCTGCGGGCACTCTTGCGCTTGCGCAAGGGGCGGCTGGATACCGAGATCCTGGGCCAGGATGTGGACATCAAGCACACCATGGGCGGCAACTGGATGATCCCGACCGAGGCGATTGATTGCGCCTGCCTGCTGGTCGCCGCAGATGAGGTGCGGGCGCGCTGCTACCTGGGCCTGATCGTCGCCCGGCCCGCCTACCTGACCCACGGCCAGAACAAGGACGCCAAGCGCAGCATCTCTGCCGAGGGATTCCGCCATATCCTGTGGCTGTTCAAGGATCAGCCCTACCCCGCCAATTTCTGGCGCACCGCGGATGAGGCCGCAGTCCAGCAGATCTTTGCAGGCGACACCGGCAATGAGCGCATGGCGCAGCTGTTCCGGCTGATCCAGCGCCGCCCGGTTCCGCGCGATGTGGTGGAGGCGGTGGCGCAGCAGAAGGACTTCATGCGCCGGATCCGCTCGGACAAGGGGCGCGGCACGCGAGACCTGCTGGCCCGGGACGGCATCCTGCTGCTGTCGGGCCAATACGACAGCCAGCTGATCAAGGCGCTGGAGCTGCCGCCCTGCGCCGGCGGCGAGTTCATTTCCTGCCGGATCGAAAACGAGTATCATGCCCGCATGGCCGCACAATCCGGACATGCCGTGAAATGGCCGACAAGCTGACACCCGAACGTCGCAGCGCCAATATGGCGAAGATCCGCGCCAAGCATACCAAGCCGGAACTGCTGGTGCGGCGGATGGTGCACGGGATGGGGGTCCGCTACCGGCTGCACCGCAAGGACTTGCCCGGCAAGCCCGACCTGGTGTTCGGGCCGCGCCGCAAGGTGATCTTTGTGCATGGCTGCTTCTGGCATCTGCATGACTGCCGCGACGGGCGCATTCCCGCCTCCCGCCGCGATTACTGGGAGCCGAAACTGTTGCGCAATGCCGAACGCGACGCGGAGCACGCGGCGGCCTTGCAGGCGGTAGGCTGGCAGGTGCTGACAGTCTGGGAATGCGAAACCAAGGACCTTGAAGCCCTGAAAAACCGCCTCGCGGATTTCCTCAGAACCGTAGAATAACGCTTATCCACAGATACTTGCGCTGTTTTTCAAATTTCCTCTTGCGGCCCGTTTTGGAAATCCCTAAACACCGCCTCACCGAATGGCAGCGCGGGCGTAGCTCAGGGGTAGAGCATTACCTTGCCAAGGTAAGGGTCGTGAGTTCGAATCTCATCGCCCGCTCCATTCGAAAGCCGAAAAGGCCGCCCTTCGGGGCGGCCTTTCGCGTTTCCGGGCTGCGGCACGGGCCGGATTTTCTTTCCCCGCCCTGTCATTTTCCGCTTGCAGCCGTCTGCCGGATTTCCTATTCACCGCTTCACCAGATGGCAGCGCGGGCGTAGCTCAGGGGTAGAGCATTACCTTGCCAAGGTAAGGGTCGTGAGTTCGAATCTCATCGCCCGCTCCATCCGGAACCGAAAAAGCCGCCCTCCGGGGCGGCTTTTCGCTTTTTCCACTCCGCTTTGTAAATTTGATCAAATTCCTTTTGACGTGCGTTGCAAAACGCGCCAAAGCTACTGCCAAACAGCCCGTGCGGCAGCTCATTACAGGAGTTTGGACATGGCCCCAGTCATCTATCCCACCACCAATTTCACCGCGACCGAACAGCTTTGCCTGGACCGCGGCGAAGGCATTTATGTCTATGATACGGACGGCAACAAATACATCGAAGGCCTGGCCGGCCTGTGGTGCACCTCGCTGGGCTACAGCAACACCGAGGTGATGGACGCGATCACCGAGCAGCTGCACAAGCTGCCGTTCACCCACACCTTTGGCGGCAAGACGCACAAGCCGATCATGGAGCTGGCCGAAAAACTGAAGGCGATGGTGCCGGTGGAGGATGCCTATATCTTCTTCGGCAACTCCGGCTCGGACGCCAATGACACGCATTACAAGATGCTGCGCTATTACTTCAACGCCATCGGCAAGCCGGAGAAGCGCAAGATCATCACCCGCGAGCGCGGCTATCACGGGGTGACTGTTGCTGCCGGCTCGCTGACGTCCCTGCCCGCGAATCTGGCGCATTTCGACGCGCCGCTGGAGGCGCTGCACATCCTGCGCTCGGACGCGCCGCATTATTACACCGGCCGCCGGGGCAACGAGACCGAGGAGCAGTTTGTCGACCGGATCATCAATAACCTGGAAGAGCAGATCCTGGCGGAAGACCCCGACACCATCGCCGCGATGATCGTGGAGCCGATCACGGGCGCATCGGGCGTGATCGTGCCGCCGGAGGGCTATTACGAGAAGCTGCAGGCAGTGCTGCGCAAGCATGGCATCCTGGTCTGGGCCGATGAGGTGATCTGCGGCTTCGGGCGCACCGGTGCGGACTTTGGCTGCACCACCATGGGCATCAAGCCGGACCTGATGACTTTTGCCAAGCAGCTGAGCTCGGCCTATTTCCCGATCTCGGCCTCGGTCATTCCCGGCTGGATGTATGAGGCGATGATCGCGCAGACCAATGAGGTTGGCGTGTTCGGCCACGGCTACACCTACTCCGGCCACCCGGCGGCCTGTGCGGCGGCGCTGAAGACGCTGGAAATCTACGAGCGCGACAACCTGTTCGAGCATGCCGCCGAGGTGGGCGCCTATATGCAGGCGCAGCTGCGCGAGATCTTCACCGATCACCCGCTGGTGGGCGAGGTGCGCGGCAAGGGGCTGATCGCAGCGCTGGAGCTGGTGTCGAACAAGACCACCGGCGCGAGCTTTGACAAGGGCGCCGCGGGTGCCGCTGCACAGAAAGCCTGCCAGGACAACGGGCTGATCCTGCGGGCGGTTGCCGGCAATGCGCTGGCGCTGTGCCCGCCGCTGATCATCACCAAGGCAGAGGTGGACGACATGCTGGCCCGGATGAAAGCCGCCGTCGACACCGCCTATGCAGAATTGCAGGACAAGGGGCTGATTGCCGCCTGATCTTTTGCCGCCGGAAACAAAAAACGCCCCGCGCTGCGGGGCGTTTTGCTGTCTGCCGGCTCTGCCTTGGGCCGTTCAGAACACCTTGTAGGTCATCGTGGTCAGCGACCGCTCGATCCCTTCGATCTGCAGCAGCTGGTCGTTGATGTACTTGCCGACATCCTCTCCGGTCGGGATGTAGAGCTTCATCAGCAGGTCGAAATTGCCGCTGGTAGAGTAAAGCTCGGAGTGGATTTCGCGCAGCGCAATCTCCTCGGCCACCTTGTAGGTGGTGCCGGGTTTGCAGCGGATCTGGACAAAAACGCAGATGGACATGGGCGGCCCTTTTGGATGGTCAGGAATTTGCGCCCAAGCTCGCACGCGGCGCATCCGGGTGCAAGAGACCGGGATGGGACCGGGATTGCTGCAACAGATTGCCCCGCTTGCACAATGCCGCACTTGAGCCAGCCCCCCTGCCCGCCCTATAAGCGCCCAGGCAGAATTAAATTTCTTGCAGCATGACGAAGGACAAGCCGCTGATGCGTACCGCTAAAGTGACCCGCAAGACCGCGGAAACCGAGATTTCGGTTGAGATCAACCTCGACGGCACCGGGGTTTACGACAACCAGACCGGGGTTGGCTTTTTCGACCACATGCTGGACCAGCTGGCGCGCCATTCGCTGATCGACATGACCATCCGCGCCAAGGGCGATTACCACATCGACGACCACCACACGGTGGAGGACACCGGCATCGCGCTGGGTCAGGCGCTGGTGCAGGCGCTGGGGGACAAGAAGGGCATACGCCGCTACGGCGAGTGCCACCTGCCGATGGATGACGCCCAGGTGCGCTGCGCGCTGGACCTGTCGGCGCGCCCCTTCCTGATCTGGAATGTGGAGCTTCCAACCCAGAAGATCGGCACATTCGACACCGAACTGGTGCGCGAGTTCTTCCAAGCCTTGAGCACCCATGGCGGCATCACCCTGCACATCGACCAGCTGCACGGGTTCAACAGCCACCATATCGCCGAGGCGGCGTTCAAGGCGGCCGCCCGCGCGCTGCGTCTGGCGGTGGAGACCGACCCGCGCAAGGCGGATGCGATTCCCTCGACCAAGGGTGCACTCTGACATGCTGACCGCAATCATCGACTACGAATCCGGCAACCTGCACTCCGCCGAGAAGGCGTTCCAGCGCATGGCGCGGGAAATGGATGCGGGTGAAGTTGTGGTGACTTCTGACGCCGATGTGGTGGCCCGCGCCGACCGGCTGGTGCTGCCCGGCGACGGCGCCTTTCCCGCCTGCGCGGCAGAGCTGCGCGGCCACAAGGGCATCTATGACGCCATGGTCGAAGCGGTTGAGCAGAAGGGCCGCCCGTTCCTGGGCATCTGCGTCGGCATGCAGCTGATGGCAACCACCGGGCATGAGTATCAAGAGACTCCGGGCCTTGGCTGGGTCGGCGGCGATGTGGTGAAGATCACGCCGGCGGACCCCGCCCTGAAAGTGCCGCATATGGGCTGGAACGATCTGGTGATCGACCAGGCGCACCCGGTGTTTGACGGGATCGAAAGCGGCGATCACGTGTATTTCGTGCATTCCTACCATTTCCGCGTCGCCAACCCGGCGGAACGGCTGGCGCATGTGGACTATGCTGGCGACGTCACCGCTGTTATCGGGCGTGACACGATGGTGGGCATGCAGTTCCACCCTGAGAAAAGCCAGGCGACAGGCCTGCGGATGATCGGCAATTTCCTGACCTGGAAGCCGTAAGGGGACGGCGCTGGCGCGCAGTTGCCTCCGGCGGGAGTATTTTCAGGAAAGATGAAAGCGAGGTGTTCAGGCCGCCGCGGTGCGCACTGAAACCGGCGCCAAGCCGTACGCCTTGCGGAAGGCGCGGGTGAAGCCTTCGGGGCTGGCGTAGGCGTAGCGGCGCGCCACCGCCTCCACCCGGTCGCCGCGCATAAGGTCCTGATGCGCCAGGATCAGCCGCCAGCGGCGCAGGTAGCCGATCGGGGTTTCCCCGACTTCGGCAGCGAACAGCTCAGCAAAGCGCGACAGCGACAGCCCTGCCTGCTGTGCCAGATCGGCATTGGTCCACAGCCTGCCCGGTTGGTCATGCATCGCCACGATGGCGCGGCTGAGGCGCGGATCGGCGAGGCCCGCCAAGAGACCCGGTTCGGTCGCGCCCTTTTGGATCTGGTTGCGCAGGAGGCGCACCATCAGCACCTCGCCCAGCCGGTTGATCACCGACTGCGCGCCGCAGTGCTGGCCCTCGGCCTCCTCCTGCATCAGCCGCACCAGCCCCTGCGCCTCGGCGTTGCTGGTGATGTCATAGTCCACCACCGGCGGCAGCGCGGCCAGAAACGGGTTGCTCTGGCCCGACCATTCCACTTGTGCCGCCCACATGACCGCGCCCGGGTCCAGCCGCTCCACCGCGCCCTTGGTGCAGTAGCGGATACGCACCGGCACGCCGCCGCTGTCCGCAAGCGCGATCAGATTGGCCTGCCCCGGCTGTGCGGCCTGCACCGCCAGCTGGAAGCGGTCCATCAAGGTGGTGAGGCGGTCCATGATTTCGGGGTTCCCGTCAGGTTTTTCGGATTTATGCGACAGTAAACTGCGCGACACTTCCCGGCAACCGCCCCTCACACCACTTGCAAGGAACCGTCACATGCTGATCCCCCGCCAGAAGACCCCGAACCTGACCCTGCCGACGCTGGACCACGGCGCGTTTGATTTGTCCGCGGAAACGGCCGAGCGCGGCACCGTCATCTGCTTTTACCGCGGCCTGCACTGCCCGATCTGCGCCAATTATCTGAAGGACTTCGAAAAGAAGGTGCCGGACTTCGCAGAGCGCGGCGTCAGCGCCATAGCCATCAGCACCGACGGCGAAGAGCGCACCCGCGCCATGGCGGACAAGATCGAGGCCAAGGCGCTGCGGTTCGGCTATGACCTGCCGCTGTCTGCGGCCCGCGATTGGGGGCTCTATATCTCCACCTCGCGCGGCAAGACCTCGATCGGGATCGAGGAACCGGCGCTGTTTGCCGAACCCGGCCTGTTCATGGTGACGCCTGAGCGCACGCTGTACTATGGCTCGGTTCAGACCATGCCGTTTGTGCGCCCGCATTTTGCGGAACTGGTGGCGGCGCTGGATTTCGCGATCCCCAACAACTACCCGGCGCGCGGCGAATACACCGGTGAGGTGTGAGCGTCACAGCAGACGCCGGGGCCGGTGCAATTCGCCGGATTGAACAATAGACAAGGGGTCCGCTTCGGGGCATACGGTGCGGACCTTTTGTCACCGCGGCAGCCCCTCCCTTGCACATCCGTTTCGAGAAATACGACCACGCCGAAGGCAAGCACCGCTATTGCCTCCTGAGCCTGACGCCGACGCTGTTCGGCGACTGGTGTGTTGAGCGTGTGTCCGGGCCGCTGAACGCGCCCGGCGGGGCACATAAGCGGACCTATTTCGCCGGTCATGCGGAGGCGCTGGCGATTTTCGAAGGGTTCCGGGACCGGCAGCTGAAACGCGGTTATGCGCCGATCCCGGTGCAGCTGGGGCTGCTTTAGGCGCAGCCCCTCAGGGGCTTACTGAACCCGCGTCCAGGTTTGTTTCGAGCAGATCAGACCGCCCGCAACGCAGCCGCGCAGGGCCAGCGAGCTGCCCGCCAGATCCATCTTGCCGATGTAGATCTTGTTGTTGGACGGCCGCCAGACCTTGCCCTCGTAAGAGCCGTCACCGTTCGGGACCATGTCGATCACCAGCGTCTTGCCGAGGTTCGGGGACTTGTACTCCCCCTCGCTGTTGAAGGTGCGGGCGATCTTGCCGCAGACCGCGGCGCCGCATCTGGCCATCTGGACATGGGCATAGGAGCCGTCGTCGGGCTGCGTCTTCCAGACACCCAGAACCGGGTCCGCCGATGCGGCGCCCGCCAGCCCCAAGGCCACAGCCATTCCTGCCAGAAGATGTTTCATTCCATTTCCTCCCTGTTTTTCAGGCAGCCTGTCCCTGATGCGGCCCTTCTGGCAAGGTTGACTTCGGGTCGCGTTGCAATTCAGGGCGCGCTTGTGCAAAACACCGCCAGCTTGATTTCACGAAGGACCGCCCGGATGATCCTCTACCCCGCGATTGACCTCAAAGACGGCCAGGCCGTGCGCCTGCTGCATGGCGAGATGGACAAGACCACCGTGTTCAACGACAACCCCGCCGCCCAGGCGCTGGAGTTTGTCGAAGCGGGCTGCGAGTGGCTGCATCTGGTGGACCTCAACGGCGCCTTTGCCGGCGAGCCGGTAAATGCCGCCCCGGTCGAGGAGATCCTGAAGCAGACCAAGGTGCCCGCGCAGCTGGGCGGCGGCATTCGTGATATGGCCACCATTGAGCGCTGGATTGATAAAGGCCTGGCGCGGGTCATCCTGGGCACCGTAGCGGTTGAAAACCCCGGCCTGGTGCGCGAGGCGGCGCGGGAATTCCCCGGCAAGGTCGCGGTCGGCATCGACGCCCGCAAAGGCAAGGTCGCGACCAAGGGCTGGGCCGAGGAAACCGACGTGATGGTCACCGACCTCGCCAAGAGCTTCGAGGACGCGGGCGTTGCCGCGATCATCTACACCGACATCCTGCGCGACGGCGCGATGAAAGGCCCGAATGTCGAGGCCACCGCCGATCTGGCCAATGCCGTCAGCATCCCGGTGATTGCCTCGGGCGGTGTGTCCTCGCTGGACGATCTGCGGGCGCTGAAAACCTGCGGCGCGCCGCTTAATGGTGCGATTTCGGGCCGCGCGCTTTATGATGGCGCCATCGACCTGAAAGAGGCGCTGGCGGTTCTGAAAGCCTAACGCCGCCCCGGTCTGATCCGGCGAAGGAACCCTTTATGCGCCTAGTCCGCCGAATCCTTGCGACCTTCACCTTGGGGCCCATCGTCCTGTGGCTGATGTGCATTGCCTTTGTGCTGCTGCTTGGGTTCGGCTTCGGCTGCGAAATCCACGAGGGGTTTGCCAACCCCTGCGTGGTGCTGGGCCAGGACGTGGGTGAAACCGCCTATACCGCGGGTGTCCTGGCCGCTTGGGGGCCGCTGATCTTTGGCCCGGTCTCCCTCGGGGCCGGGCTGCTGTGGGGCATCGCCAATGCCCTGTCGCGCTATCTGGCCTCGCGGCGCTGAGCCTATTCGGCCGCCTTGGACGTCAGCTTGCCCAAGGCCCCCTGCATTTTGGCGATGAATTCCGCATCGGCCGGGATATCAAGGCCCGACAGCATTTCTGCCGGGTCCTGATAGGTGAGCCAGACCTGGCCGTCCGCATCCTCATAAGCCAGCACCTTGAGCGGCAGGTAGAGCCCTGCCCGCATGTCCGCCTGCATCGCCGGGGTGCCGAGCTTGGGGTTGCCGAAGATCAGGAGCTGAGAGCCCGGCAGCTCCATCCCGGCGGTCTGCGCGCCTGCGGCATGGTCCACCCGGGCAAAGACGGTGGCACCCGCGCCCTCTACAGCGGCTTGCAGCGCGTCCATGGTTTCGGCCACGGGTTTCTGGCTTTGCACGGTCACCAGCTCCGCGGCGGCGGGAAGGGCGGCGGCGAGGGTGATGGCACCGGCGAGGAAAAGGCTCTTTGTCATAACAGCTGCTCCAAATTCAGGGACGTCCAATCATGATCGGGGCAACTGCTCCGGCCAGGCAATTCACAACTGCGAGACTGCACGGTTCCGGCGGTTTCGCGCAGACTGCAACCGCCCGCCCGGACCAAAACGCGCAGACTCTGCCATATTTGTTGCGCTTACCGCGGGCATTGCGTACCCACGGGGCCAAGCAGTTTGAAAGGCACGATCGATGCTGAAGACCCGTATCATTCCCTGTCTCGACGTCGCCGACGGGCGCGTGGTCAAGGGCGTCAACTTCGTCGGCCTGCGCGATGCGGGCGATCCGGTGGAATCGGCCAAGGCCTATGATGAGGCTGGCGCGGATGAGATCTGCTTTCTCGACATCCACGCGACACACGAAAACCGCGGCACCATGTTCGACGTGGTGCAGCGCACAGCCGAACAGTGTTTTGTGCCGCTGACCGTGGGCGGCGGGGTCAGAACCAAGGAGGATGTGCGCGCGCTCTTGCTGGCAGGGGCCGACAAGGTCTCCTTCAATTCAGCTGCGGTGGCCAATCCGGATGTGATCGCCGAGGCCGCGGATCAGTTCGGCAGCCAGTGCATCGTCTGCGCCATCGACGCCAAGACGGTGGCGCCGGGCCGCTGGGAGATTTTCACCCATGGCGGGCGCAAGCCGACCGGCATCGACGCGGTGGAATTTGCCAAGCTGGTGACCGCCAAGGGTGCGGGGGAGATCCTGCTCACCTCGATGGACCGGGATGGCACCAAATCGGGCTTCAACCTGCCGCTGACCAAGGCGATTTCCGATGCTGTGGACGTGCCGGTGATCGCCTCGGGCGGCGTCGGCACCCTGGATCACCTGGTGGAAGGTGTCACCAAGGGCGGCGCCAGCGCGGTGCTGGCGGCCTCGATCTTCCACTTCGGGGAATTCACCATCCAGGAAGCCAAGGAACACATGGCTGCTGCCGGCATCCCGATGCGGCTGAACTGAAGGGGCATGTGATGAGCCTGCTGCACGATCTCGAAGCCACCATCCTGTCCCGCAAGGGCGCAGACCCGGACACCAGCTGGACCGCCAAGCTGCTCGCCAAAGGGCCGGAGAAATGTGCCGAGAAATTTGGCGAGGAGGCCATTGAGGCCATCATCGAGGCGGTGAAGGACGACAAGGCAGGGCTCGCCTCCGAAGGGGCCGATGTGCTGTATCATTTCCTGGTGATGCTGGCCGCCCGCGATGTTGCTCTGGACGATGTGCTGCAGGTGCTGGCCGAACGCCAGGGCCTCAGCGGCATTGCGGAGAAGGCCGGCCGCCCCAAGGGCTGAATTCCAGGCCGGGCGGCGGGTCAAGGGAGGCGCAGCCTCCGCGCGGCACGCGCGGCTTGCCCTTGACGCGCAAAGAACCATTACAATCGGCAAGGCCCTTGAAGGGCACACCTGCCCTTCAAGGGCGTCTCAGCAATTAAGATTGCGCCGCACAGCGGCGCCGGGCCCAACCGTGCAGGCCGTCCGGCAGGACGGCTGGAGCGGGCGGGAGCGCCCTGCCCGGCCGCAGGCGTCACAGTTTCGAGGAAATGATCCCGGTGGCAAAACCGCCCATGCGAAGCTCGCCGAACAGGCGCTGGTATTCGATCTTGGGGCAGCGGTTCTGGATCACGGTGACGCCGCGCGCCTCGGCCCTGGCGGCGGCCTCCGCGTGCTCCACTCCGATCTGCATCCAGATGGTCTGCAGCTTCGGGAACGCCTCCAGCGCCTCATCCACGATCGGCGGCACCGCTTCGGACCGGCGGAAAATGTCGACCATGTCCACCGGCGCATCAACCTCTGACAGGCTGGCCCGCACCGTCTCGCCGAACAGCATCTTGCCCGCATGGCCCGGGTTCACCGGGATTACCCGGTAGCCCTTGAGACCCAGGTAGCGCGCCACGTAATAGCTGGGCCGCACCGGGTTCATTGAAACGCCGACCACAGCCACCACCTTGGTGCGCTGCAGGACCTTTTTCAGATGCTCATCGCTGTACTCTGTCATGCCGCGCACCCTAGCCGCGCTGCGTGCGGGCGCAAAGCGCGATTTGCTGCCTGCATACAAAAATGCGCCCGGACGAACCGGGCGCGAGGTATGGAACGAGGGACAGTGAAAAAGATCTGCGGTGGTTCCATTCCGCAGTCTGTATTGAATATGGGTCACAGTCGGAAAAATAAAAGGCCACCTCACGAAAACGTGAGGTGACGGGCTATTTCTGTAGAATCACCGGCCAGTGCAGCTGTGCCCGGGCGATCAGCTCGCCGCGGCGGGCCGCCCAGAAATCCCGGGCGTCCGGATTGTTGAGCAAGTACAGCTCACCATCGACAATCGCCCAAAGCAGCGGATCGCCATGCATCAGCCTGCCCTGCGACATCGCAAAGGCGCAATAGCCGCCGAAGGCCGGTGCATAAGCGCGGGGGTTGGCCTCGAACCGGGCCTGGTTGCGGGCGGTGGCAAAGCGCCAGACGACCCCCTTCCACATCACCGCATGACCGCGCCGCCCGGGCTGTGCCGCGCCCTGTTCGAAAAAGGCCACCGGATCATAGCCGCCAATGGCGACCCCTGCGCGGGCGGAGTAGACAGCCGCGCCCGCCGTCTCTGCCCGGGCGGCACCGGACAGCGGCAGAAGCATAAGCGCAAAGGCCATAAACAGCAGGCGCAGAGCCAAGTTGTTCTCCATTCACATTCTCTCAGCAGCCTGCCGACTCTGCCGCAGCGCCGTGCTGTTGCAAAGGGAGGATACGCAGATGTGATCACCCCGTGACGGGCCGGGCCCGCCTAGCGCGCAATCGAGGCGTAAAGCGCAATCGCCGCGGCGTTGGAGACATTGAGCGAGCCAAAGCCGCCCGCGGCGCCGATCTTGACCAGGGCGTCCACGGTTTCCTTGGTCTTCTGCCGCAGCCCCGGTCCCTCGGCGCCCAGCACCAGCGCCACCGGCAGGTGCTGCTTGCCCTCCAGCGCCGTCTCGATGGTCTGCTCTGCCTCGCCGTCCAGCCCCAGCACGATAAAGCCCATGTTCTGCAGTTCGGCGATGGTATCGGCCAGATTGCGCATCCGCAGGTAGGGCTGGCGTTCCAGCGCGCCGCTGGCGGTCTTTGCCAGCGCGCCGGTTTCCGGCGCTGAATGATGCCGGGTGCCGATCACCGCACTGGCGCCCAGCACCTCTGCCGAACGCAGGATAGCGCCGACGTTATGCGGGTCGGTGACCCGGTCCAGCAGCAGCACGCGAGGGGCTTCGCGGCCGATGCAGTTTTCGGCCAGCCCGCCCCAGTTCAAGGGCTTCACTTCCAGCGCGGCGCCCTGATGCACCGATTGCGGGTCGATCGGCGGGTTGAACTTGCGCGGGTCGATGACCTCTGCCTCGATGCCGGAGTCTGCGATGGCGTCCGCCAGTTTCGCCTGCGCGTTCTGGGTCACCATCAGGCGCAGTTTTTCGCGCTTGGGATTAAGCAGCGCATCACGCACCGCATGCAGCCCGAACAGCCATACGGTTTCCGCGGCAGCAGCCCGTTTGGACTGCTCTTTTTCGACGACCCATTTGGGTTTCTTGGACATTTTGCTCTCCGGCAGAAAGAATTTGCGGGGCGCGCGAAAAACTTGCGATTTTCCTGTTGACGCCCGTTTGGCCTGCTAGTAATCACGCCTCCACATCAGGTGCAACATGCAACTGACAGTGGGCGACAGGCCGCAAGGTGTGGCAGGGGACTGTAACTCCCTCGCGGAGACGCACGCCTGGTTCGATTCCAGGGTCGCCCACCATTTTCTCTCTTTCTCAGATCAGACGATGGTGGTTCAGCAACAGGCTGGACAGGCCGCCAACCCGTTCTGCACGGTAAAAAGCCCGCGTGAGCTGCGCGGGCCTTCCAATTGTTTTCACACGGCAATCACCGGGTCAGGCCGTTTCGGCCACGGCCTGCTCCGCCCATTCGGCCAGCGCGTCCAGATCGGGGCCTGCCTCCACGGCCAGGCCATCGGCGAAGGCCTGGAACGGCTCCACGTTCATCTTGTTGACGCCGGAAATCACCGGGATGCCCAGCGCCAGCGCCTCGCCGATGATGGGCCGCATGCCGCGCCCGTCAGCCTCGTGCTTGCCGAATTTGTTGACGATCAGCAGCTGCGGCGCCGGGTCCGATTGCAGGGTGGCAGAGACCTGCCCGACCGCCTGTTCCAGCGCCTCGGGGTTCAGGCGGCAGCCGCGGGCGCCCGCGCCCAGGGATTGCGAGATGCGGATGGTCTCGCCGTCGGGCAGAACCCGCACATCCATGTCGCACAGCTCCTTGTCATAGCATTCCACATTGGTCTGCACGATGCCTGCCAGGCGGAGGCCTTTGGCCTGCAGCCGTTCGGCCAGTTCGCTCAGCAGGCGGTCGGTGGCACCGCGTTCTTCGGTCATCACATAGGCCAGGTGCATGTGTCGGTCTCTCCAGTCTCGTCTGATTTCATAGGTGGTCATGCGGCGGCTGCGGTCAACCCCTACCAGGGCAGCGGGCTGTAGCCGATAACAGGGGCGTGCAGGATCAAGAGAGCCAGGAACACCGCAGCCGCCCATCCCGCCTCGCTGGCAGTGGGACGCAGGCGCAGCAGGTTCAGCCGTGCCGTATTGCGGCTGAGGCGGCGCCATTCGCCCTGCCCCATCTGGCGCCGCTTGCGCGTGTCGATCAGTGCCATACCCATCCAGGCAAAGCCCGCAAAGAGGCCGAACAGGATCACATGCGCCAGGTCGCCGTTGGCCAGCAGATGCGCCCCGGCCCATAGCGCCATCGCCGCCAAAAGCGGATGGCGGCTGACGGCGAGGATGCCGGGGTCTGCCGGGTCAAAGGCGCGCACGCCCAGCCCGCCAAAGCTGAGGGGATTCTGCCGCATCATGCCGGCCACCGCCAGCAGGCAGGCCAGCGGCATCACCAGAAGCGGCACCCAGCGGAACCCCTCCCAGTAGGGCAGAACGCCGACGTAGGGCGCGCGGGCGGCGGCCACGACGAGCCAGGCCAAGATCGCCAGAGACAGCACACTGTAGGCGATGAAATAGCCGCGAAGCCCCAGGCGGCTGACCAGCCAGGGCCGCACCGGCGGGCGCACGGGGATGGCGTGGCTGGCCAGGAACAGCATCAGCGCGGCGGTGAATTCAAGCCAGCCCATCGGGGTCTCTCCGGGTATAGATCAGTCTTCTGTGCAGCTATAGGCGGGCTGGCGGTCTATAACGTTGCCCCAGATCAAAAAAGGGCGCCGCTGGGGCGCCCTTCTGTTTTGGATTTACGGGCCGCTAAAGCCCCAGGGCCTTGCGCCGTTCCTCGGCGAATCCCTGCACCATGCGGTCGGCAATCAGGGCGAGGATCGCCATGGCTGCACCCGCGGAAATCCCCAGTCCCACATCCGCCTGCCCCAGCGCCAGATAGATCGACTGGCCCAGCCCGGTGGTGCCGATCAGCGCCGCGATGACCAGCATCGCAAAGGCGTAGAGAATGGTCTGGTTGAGGCCCAGCAGGATCGAGGGCGCAGCATAAGGTGCGCGGATGTCCTTGAGCATCTGCCACCTGGTGGCACCAGAGGCAGTCGCGGCCTCGATCATCTCGTCGGGCGTCGAGACCAGCCCGTGCCTTGTGTAGCGGATCATCGGCACGATGGCATAGGCGATGATCGCCAGGAAGGCGGAGAACTCGCCGATCTGGAAAACCATCAGCACCGGGATCAGGAACACGAACAGCGGGATCGTCTGCAGCATGTCGCAGACCGGGCGCACCACCCGCCAGACACCGGGCGATACCGCCGAGACGAGGCCAATGGCGCCGCCCATCACCGCGCAGGCAAAGACCGCCGCGCCGGAGAGGTAAAGCGACAGGAGCGCCCGCTCCCACAGGCCGGAGAGCAGGATGGTGCCCAGCAGGACCACGGTCAGGATCGCCAGACCGCGCCCGCCTGCAACCCAAGCCAGCGCGCCTGCGCCCACCAGCACAAAGGGCCAAGGCAGCTGAGAAATGCCGGTTTCCAGCATTCCCGCCGCGATCAGCAGCATCACGCCCAGCGCCAGCTGTCCGCGCACCGCAAAGACCACCGCCGCCGCAGCACCGGCTGCAAACAGCGCCAGGCTCATCGCCGGGGTCCAGGCAAAGCCCCAGGTGAAGGGCAGCACCGCCTGATCCAGGCCGATGCGGATGGGCAGCAGCACGTAGAACATCACGTTGTTCTTGAGCGCGGTCAGAAACTCCGCATTGGCGCTAGTGAAGGCCGACAGCCCACGGTCCACGCTGTCCGCCACCGGGTTGAACAGGGCATAGGTGCCGGGCTGCTGAACGCTGCCCCAGAAGACCGCGCTGACCAGAACGCCCAGCGCCAGGATGCCCCAGGCGACGCGCGGGTCGTGCTTCTGGCGCCGGTCCTGGGTCAGGGTGCCGCTCATCCGGTCGATCAGGATCGCGAAGATCACGATCACCAGACCGGCCAGCAGGCTCTGGCCGAACTGCGCCTTGCGCATGGTCAGAAGAACCTCCCAGCCGATATCGTCAAAGCCGCCGATCACGGCGGCGATGATCACCATCGAGAGCGCCGCCATCAGGCACTGGTTGACGCCAACCATGATCTGCTGACCGGCGGAGGGGATCTCGCACTGGAACAACTGCTGCAGGCGGGTGCCGCCGGACATGACGGCAGCTTCCTTGATCTCCGGCTCCACCCGCTCCAGCCCCAGCAGCACGTTGCGGGCCATCGGCGGGGCTGCGTAGATGGCAGAGGCGATGAGGCCCACCACAGGACCGAAACCGAACAGCACCAGCAACGGCGTCAGATAGGCGAAGGTCGGCACCGTCTGCATGACGTCCAGCAATGCCTGCACCGGCTGGCGGATGCGGGGGTACTCATTTGCCAAAATGCCGATACCGCCGCCGATGATCAGCGCCAAGGGAACCGAGACGGCCACCAGCGCCAGGGTGTTCATGCTTTCGGGCCAATAGCCCGAGGCCAGCACAAAACCCAATCCCACCACCGCCATCAGCGCCATCCGCACGCCGCCCAATGTCCAGGCCAGCGCCGTGGTGGCGCAGATGACCAGCGGCCAGGGCGTGTTGCTTAGCACATAGTTCGCCGCTTCCATCGGGTAATACATCAGCGCCGAGAAACTGCGCGCGGCGGGCTTGATCAGCGCCAGGAACCACTCCATGACGGCGCCCACCCAGTCGGTTGCGGGCAGCACCCAGGCAGCGGGGAATTTCACCAGCCACGGCAGGCTGCTTTCCAGCAGAAGGCACAGCGCGCCGGCCGCCGCCGCGATCAACGCGGCCCCGGCCCCTTTCGACAGACCCGCCATCACCCCTGCTCCACCTGCAAGGCCGCGGCCAGATCGGCCGGGTTCACAACGCCGACCAGCTTGCCCTCGGGCGTTCGCACCGGCACGGGTTCGTACAGTTCCATGCAGCGTGCCAGCGCCGCGTCCAGCGTCATATCCTGGCGCAAGCCGGGATCGTCGGCACCATAGACATGGTGCTCGCCCGGCAGCATCACAGAGGACACATGCGCGTGCCGCCCCTTGGCCACGTCCTTGGAAAACTCGCGCACGTAGTCATCGGCCGGGCGCAGCACGATGTCGGCGGGGGTGCCGATCTGCACCACCTTGCCGTCGCGCATGATCGCGATCCGGTCGGCGAGCTTCAGTGCCTCGTTGATGTCATGTGTGATGAAGACGATGGTAGTCTTCAGCTTGGCCTGGATCTCCAGGAACTCATCCTGCAGCTGCCGCCGGATCAGCGGGTCAAGCGCCGAGAACGGCTCATCCAGGAACCAGACCGAGCAATCGGCCACCAGCGAACGGGCAATACCTACGCGCTGGCGCTGGCCGCCGGAGAGTTCGCGCGGGTAGTTCTTTTCCCGCCCGCCGAGGCCGACCAGATCAATCACCTCCTGCGCCTTGGCCAGCCGCTGCTTTTTCTTCACCCCCTGCACCCGCAGCGGGTAGGCGACATTTTCGGCGACGGTCATATGCGGGAACAGGCCGAAGTGCTGGAACACCATGCCCAGCTTCTTGCGGCGCAACTCGATCAGCCGCTTGGGGCTGGCCTCGACGATGTTTTCACCGTCGATGCGGATCTCGCCGCCGGTGGCGTGCAGCAGGTGCGAGATGCAGCGGATCAGGGTGGATTTGCCGGAGCCCGACAGCCCCATGATCACAAACAGCTCGCCCTCCTTCACATCAAAGGAGGCATCCTGCACCGCAGGGATCAGCCCCTTGCCGCGCAGCTCCAGCGCTGCCGCTTCTGAGGTTTCGTGCCGCGACAGCGCCTCTTTCAAGGCGCTGTCTGCGTTGTTGCCAAACACCTGCCAGACATTCCGGCAGGTGATGGCAGGCGTGTCAGAGCCAGTCACAGGGCTGCGCTCAGTTGATGGCGGCGTCGACAACCGGGCGCCACTTGTCCTTGTTGGCGGTCATCCATTCGGCAACCACCTCTTCGACCTTGCCGCCGTCCACGTCGACCGCGCCCATCATCGGCTGCTGATCCTCAACGGCCAGGGTGTAGTTCGACAGGATTTCATACGCCGCGGGCCAGGTTTCCTCCATCCCGGACCAGGCGGCCTTGAAGATGCGCGAGGGGGAGAAGTCGCAGTCGTTCACCGCGTCCGGGTTCGGGCCCCAGGCCGGGTCGCTGAAGCAGGCCTCTTCGCCCGGCGGCAGGTCGACGAATTTCACGTCATAGGCCGACATCGCCCAATGCGGCTGCCAGAAGGTGATCAGCAGCGGTGTCTTGCGCTCGGTCGCGGCGCGCAGCTCGACGATCAGCGCTGCCTCAGATCCTGCGGGCACCGCCTTGAAGGGCAGCCCCAGGCCGGTCATGCGGTCCGCGCCCGGTGTGCCCCAGTCCGCGGGGTAGTCCACCAGACGGCCTTCGGGTAGGGTTTCGGCGGTGGCGAATTGCATCGCGCAGTCCTTCAGCGCCTCCCAGGCCGGCAGGCCGGGGCAGATCTCGGCCACATGCGCGGGATAGGCGATGCCTTCGCGGGCGTTCAGTTCAAGGTCGCCCAGCTCCACCACGGTGCCTTCTTCGATCTTCTTGCCGTATTCGTCGGACACGTTGGAAGACCAGATTTCCAGCGTCGCGTGGATATCGCCATCAGCAATCGCCTGGAACTGGTTCATCATCCCGGCAGAGACATATTCCACGTCATAGCCCGCGGCCTTGAGCATCTCGCCCGCGATGTGGGTGGTCACATGCTGGCCGGTCCATTCATTCACCGCCAGCTTGATCGGCTTGCTGGTGTCGCCCAGTTCCGCGGCCGAGGCGATGCCCGCAGCCACCGTCATTGCGGCGGCGCTCAGTGCCAGCGCATATCCTTTAAAAGTCATCTCAATACTCCCTGTCATTATCCGTTTGCGCCGCCTGTTTCCGGCTGTGGCGCGTCATTTGGAACCCGGCGGTTCACGGCGCCTGCCAGGCCTGTCAGCCGGCCCTGTTGCTGTCAGCAGGCACCCATGAGCCAAGTGTGGCCGGGGATAATGCAAGTATTGGAACATATTACGACGCTTTGTCGAGCAATTGCGCCGCAAACCGCAAAATATTCTGATTGACGGTTCAAGTTTTTGTGCAAACGCACAACTTCCGGAATCACTTTTCCCGCCCGCGCCGGGCTTACGCGGCTGCGCCCGCCGCCGCAAGCCGCAGGGCCAAACGCGCAAAACAGCGCCCCGCATCGCGAAGGGCGCTGTTGCGCTAATTGGTCCGCAGTTAGCCCCAGGTGAGCCCGGATCAGGAGCGGCCCTTGCCGGTGGCCTCCTCGACAGTCGGCACCCATTTGGCGCGGTTCACCGCCAGCCAGCCCCGGGCGGCGCCCTGAACCGTCTCGCCCCGCACGTCCACCAGCCCGATCAGCGGCTGCTGGTCCCAGATGCTCAGCTCGTAGTTCTTGAGGATTTCATGGGCTGCGGGCCAGCGTTCCTTAAACCCGGACCAGCTGGCCTTGACCACGCCGCCGCGGGCAAAGTCGCAGTCGCCGGCGGCCTTGGGGTTGGGCCCCCAAGACGGGTCGCTATAGCAGGCCGGCTCGGGCTTGGGCAGGCGCACGAATTGCAGCGCATAAGAGGACATCGCCCAATGCGGCGCCCAGAAGGTGGCGATCACCGGGCGCTTGTCCTTGTAGGCCTGCTGGAATTCCTCGATCATCGCCGCCTCGGACTCAGCCGCGACCACGTCAAACGGCAGATCCAGCGCCCGGATCCGGTCTGCCCCGGGAGAGCCCCAGGATTCCGGATAGGCCAAGTAGCGCCCGCGCTTGCCGTTGCCGTCTTCGGAGAAGATACCGGCGCAGTCGCGCAGCGCTTCCCAGTTGGGCAGCCCCGGGCACATCTGCGCGACATAGGGCGGGTAAACCACACCGTTGCGCGCATCCAGCCCCAAGTCGCCCAGCTCTTCCACCCGGCCCGCATCGCGCACGGAGATATAGTCCTCAGGGTCGCTGGTGGTCCAGATTTCCATCATGGCATGAACCTCGCCAGTGGCGATCTGCTCATAAAGGGCGTTCAGATCCGCTTCGACGTATTCGACCTTGTAGCCCGCCTCTGCCAGCATGCCGCCCGCGATATAGGTCGACAGGCGCTGGCCGGTCCAGTTGTTCAGCGACAGGCGGATGGGCGTTTCCACATCCCCCATATCCGCGGCCTCAACGGCCCCGGAAACCGCCAGCGCCGCCAGCGCTGCCGCAAACGCTTTCACTTTCATTGACGTCACTCCCGTACTGCCAGTCTTGCGAAATGCCGCGCGCAGGCGCAGCTCCGGATCCGGCATAACAGGACGGCATTGACAAAGATTAACGCCGCGGCAGAGCGGCGGCGTGAAAGGATAGAAAAAAGCCTAAAACTTGCTTCAAGCGCGGATGGCGCCGAAGGAAGAGAAGCAGCGGATCAGGCCCTGCGGCGGGCCACCAGCAGCACCGGGTCATAGGTCAGCGGCAGCTTGCCGCCACGGCTGAACCGCACGCGGTAGGCGTCCTCGAAGTCCCGCAGATGCCGCCGCGACCAGCTTTGCTGGGCATGGCCGTTGACACCGGTCTGGCGCAGATGCTTCAGCAGCGCCAGTGCGGTGTCGAATTCCAGCACCACCGGCGTCTGGGTGACCGCCAGAAGGTCCAGACTTTGCGGCAGCACCGCCCGCCACTCCCCGGCATCCAGATAGCTGGGCGCCGCCGCGGCGGAGCCCAGCGCCGCCAGCTCGCGGAACTGGCTGCGCCCAAAGCCCGACAGCGCCAGCCAGCCGCCGGGGTTGAGCCGCGCCGCCAGCCGCGCCGTCAGCGCAGGCAGGTCCGGAATCCATTGCACGGTGGAGGCCGAGGCGATCAGGTCCAGCCCGTGCGGCAGCGGCAGGCTTTCGACCGGCCCGGCCTGGAACCGGGCCTGCACAGGCGCAGCGCCGCCTGTCTCCTGCAATGCCGATGCCGCCTCCGGCACCAGATCGTTCAGCAGCAGGCTGCCAACCCCGAACCGCTGCACCAGCTGACGGGTCAGATGGCCGGTGCCGCAGCCGAATTCCAGGGCGGCCTCAAACCGCTCCGGCGCGCCCTGGGCCTGCAGCAGCTCTGCCAGCCGGGCGGCAATGTCCGCCTGCACCGAAGCGGTGCGATGATAGCTTAGCAGCCCGCGCCGGAAGCTTTGCCGCACCCGCGACTGATCCAGCTGAGGAGGCGTCATGTCTTTCATTGCAGCAGCGCCTCCCACGTCGCGAACTGGCCGAACGGCGCATGCGGCGCGTCGATCAGGCGGACCGCCTGCCCTGCCCAGGCCCGCTGCAGGTTGGCCGGCGGAAAGATCTTGTCACCGGAACTGATCCAGATCCGGTCAAACCGCGTCTGCGGCGCGTCACCGCGGCGCTCGACGGCCATAAGCTCAGACCGGCGCGCCTCTACATCCAGCGGTTCGGGGGTTTGCGGCTGCCCGAAGACGCGGGTCAGGAAACTTTGAAAGCTTTCCAGGCTCAGCGTCTCGGCTGTCTTGCGGAAGACCGCAGGCGGAATGCCCGCGCTGCGGTTCACCGGCTTCAGACTGCCGTTCACCGCCACCTTGCGGCGGAACGGGTCTGGCCGCCCCTGCTGCCAGTGCGCATAGGCCGCAACCCCAAACGACCACGCCAGCAGGCTGACCTGCTCATAACCGGACAGATCCGGCAGATCCGCGCCCAGGTCGCCGTATCCGCTGGCAAACAGGATGTCCTGCGGACCATCCAGATGCCAGAACACCTCCGGCCCTACAGCCCAGCCGCCGAAGACCACGATGGCCTCGGCCGCGCTGTTCTGTTTGAGCCAGCGGAACTCCATGGCCTACAGCTCCCGCGCCAGCCGCAGCATGCCCGCGGTGATTTCGCTGAGCTGATCCGGCGAGGTGATGAAGGGCGGCATGGTGTAGATATTGGTGCCGAAGGGGCGCAGGAACACGCCCATCTCGTGCGCGCGGGCGTGGGCCTCATCCGCCGAGACGCGGTGTTTCATCTCGATCACCCCGATGGCGCCCAGCACCCGCACGTCCGCCACATTGGGCAGATCGCGGGCCGGGGCCAGTTCGGCCTGCATCTGCTCACCGATGGCCGCCACGGTGCCGCGCCAGTCCTGCCCCGTCAGCAGGTCCAGCGAGGCCTTGGCCGCGGCGCAGGCCAGCGGGTTGCCCATGTAAGTCGGCCCATGCATGAACAGCCCCGGATTGCCGCCGCCGATGCCTTGGGCCACGCGGTCATTGGTCATGGTGCAGGCAAATGAGATATGGCCGCCGGTCAGCCCCTTGCCGAGGCAGATGATGTCCGGCTCAACCGTGCAAAAATTGGTGGCAAACAGCTCTCCGGTGCGGCCGAACCCGGTGGCGATCTCGTCGAAGATCAGCAGGATGCCCAGCTCATCGCAAAGGGCGCGCGCCTGATTGAGATACTCCGGGTGGTAGAAATACATGCCGCCAGTGCCCTGCACCACGGGTTCCAGGATTAAGGCAGCGATCTTCTGCGCGTTGGCCTCCAAGGCCGCGCGCAGCTCACCCAGGCCGTTCTGCGCCGGATTGTCGTTCCAGTCCTCATGAATGCGGATCGGCGGGCGGGAGACGAAATGCTGCACGCTCAGCGCGCCCTGGAACAGGTGGTGCATCCCGGTGTCCGGGTCGCAGACGCTCATCGCCTTCCAGGTATCGCCGTGATAGCCGGAGCGGATGGTGGCGAACTCCTTGCGCTCTGGCTGGCCGATGGCGTGCTGATACTGCACCGCCATCTTCATCGCCACTTCAACCGAGACCGAGCCGCTGTCGCAATAAAAGATGCGAGTGAGGCTGTCCGGCGTGATCTCCAAGAGCTTGCGGCCGAGGTCGATGGCCGGATCATGGGTCAGCCCGCCGAACATCACATGCGGCAGGGTGTCGAGCTGGTCGTGAATCGCCTTGGTGATTGCCGGGTTCCTGTGGCCGTGCATCATGCACCACCAGGATGACATGGCGTCGATCAGCCGGGTTCCGTCGTCCAGTGTGATATGCACGCCCTCGGCTTCCTTGACCACAAATGTCGGCCCGGGCTTGGCCACGTTGGTGTAAGGGTGCCAGAGGTGCTGCTGGTCGAATTCGAGCTGGGTGAGGCCTGCGGCGCTCATGACAGTGCCTCCCTAATCAGGTCCAACCGGATGCTGGCCTGAAAAGCCACGGCCAAGGCGTCAGAGGTCAGCGCGTCCAGCACCGGCAGCCTTCCCAGATGCGCCACCTGGCCGAACTGGCAGATGGTTTCCTCCACCGCAGGTTCCGGATCTCCGATGAAGGCCACGCCGACAACCGTGCAGCCTGCATCGCGCAAGGCATTCAGAGACAGCAGCGTGTGGTTGATCGTCCCCAGCTGCGTGCGTGCACACAGGATCACCGGCGCGCCCCAGCGGGCAAACAGGTCGAGATACAGCACCTTGCGGTTCAAAGGCACCATCAGGCCGCCTGCCCCCTCGGCCACCAGCACGCCGTCCACTTCGGGCAACGGCAGCGCGTCCGGGTCGATCTCCACCCCTTCGGCCTCCGCCGACAGATGCGGCGAGGCGGGCAGTTGCAGCAGGTATCCCTCCGGCAGCGCCGGGCGGCCGGACAGGCGGGCGACGATCTGGCTGTCGGTCTCCTCCTCCAGCCCGGATTGCACCGGCTTCCAATAGGTCGCGCCCAGCGCCTGCACCAGACCGGCGGAGAAGATGGTCTTGCCGATGCCGGTATCGGTTCCGGTGACGATCAGCGCGCTCATGCTGCACTCTCCATTTCCCGGGCGAGGTCTTCGAACATCGCGGTGATGACCTCTGCCGCTGTATTCAACGTGATCGACAGCCGCAGCCGCGAAGTGCCGCGCGGCACCGTCGGCGGGCGGATGCCGCGGATGTCATAGCCATGGCCTTGCATGGCTGAGGCCAGCGCCATGGTGCGCTTGTCGTCGCCGATCACCACCGGCAGAATTTGGCTCTGGAAACCCTCCAGCCCGCACAGGCGTTTGGCTTCGTCTTGGGCATGGGTGATCCCCTGCCACGCCCGTTCGCGGCGGCCCGGGTTCTGCTGCAGCTCCTGCAAGGCGGCCCGCACCAGTGCCGCGTTCAAGGGTGACGGCGCCGTGGCAAAGATGAACCCGCGCGCCTTGTTGATCAGCGTCTCGATCAAAACCTTCTGGCCGCAGATCAGCGCGCCCGAGGCGCCCAGCGCCTTGCCGCAGGTGTGTAAGGAAAGGACGTTGGGGCGGTGGGCGATGCCGTGTGCCAGCCCGCGGCCCAGATCGCCGAACACGCCGGAAGAATGCGCCTCATCCACCACCAGCACCGCGCCTTCGGCATCCGCCAGCGCCATCAGCGCGTCCAGCGGCGCCAGGTCGCCGTCCATGGAATAGACCGCCTCAACCGCGATCCAGGCCTGCCCTGTGCCGCCCTCAGCACGCCATGTCTTCAGCACCCGTGCGGCATCCTCCGCATCGCCATGAGCGAAGCTGCGGGTCTCGGCCCGGCCCAGCCGCATCCCGTCATGGGTGCTGGCGTGGATCAGCGCATCATAGAGCACCAGATCGCCCTGCTGCGGCAGGGTTGAGAAGATCGCCTGATTGGCATTGAAGCCGCCGCCCATGAACAGCGCGGCCTCGGTTCCAAAAAACGCGGCCGCCTCGGCCTCCAGCAGTTGATGCTCCGCGTCATTGCCGCGCAACAGGCGCGCACCGCCGGCCCCGACCGGCACACCGCGCGCCAGCGCAGCGGCGGCGGCGGCGCGCAGCACGTCGCTGCCCGCCAGACCAAGGTAGTCGTTGGAGGCAAAGTCATGCCCGTCCCGCGGCATCAGCTGCCGGTAGCGCCCGCGCGTGCGCAGCGCTTCCAGCGATTTCTCATGCCGGGGGAAGGCGCCCGCCATCAGCGGCTGCCGTCGCAGCCTGCCGCCATCGCGGTGATGCCCAGACGGTCAAACAGCTGCTGGTCCTTGTCCTCTTCGGGGTTGTCCGCAGTCAGCAGCGTGTCGCCCACGAAGATCGAGTTTGCGCCGGCAAAGAAACACATCGCCTGCATCTCGTCCGACATATCGGTGCGGCCTGCGGAGAGGCGCACATGGGATTTCGGCATCAAAATCCGGGCCAGAGCCACGGAACGGACGAATTCGATCGGATCCAGTTTCTCGACATTGGCGAGCGGCGTGTCGGCAATCGGAATCAGCATGTTGACCGGCACCGAATCTGGATGCACCTCGAGCGTGGCCAGCGCCAGCATCATGTCGATGCGGTCCAGCTGCTTCTCCCCCATGCCGACGATGCCGCCGGAGCAGACCTTGATACCCGCCTCGCGCACCCGGTTCAGGGTGTCGATACGGTCGGCAAAGGTGCGGGTGGTGATGATCTCGGAGTAGTAGCGCTCCGAGGTGTCGATGTTGTGGTTGTAATAGTCGAGGCCTGCGTCCTTGAGGCGGAACACCTGCTCCTCGTCCAGCATGCCCAGCGTCATGCAGGTTTCCATGCCCAGGTCCTTGACGCCCTGCACCATCGCCTCAAGCGCGGCCATGTCGCGGTCCTTGGGCGAGCGCCAGGCGGCTCCCATGCAGTAGCGGGTCGCGCCGCCTTCCTTGGCTTTCTTGGCCTCGGCAATCACCCGCTGCACCTCGATCAGCTTGGAGGCCGAGAGCTGCGCGCCATTGCGCGCCGACTGCGAGCAATAGGCGCAATCCTCGGCGCAGCCGCCGGTCTTGATGCTGAGGAGCTTGGATTTCTGCACCTGGTTGGGGTCGAAATACTGCCGGTGCACGGTGTGCGCCTGAAACAGCAAGTCCATGAAAGGCTTATTGTAAATCGCTTCCGCTTCCTCGCGGGTCCAGTCGGTGCGGATGGGTGCAGCGTCCAGCATGCTGTCTCCTGTTCTCTATACCTGTTGGCCATGCGCGGATGGCGTTGCGGATTTTTATAGATAATTTTGCAAGCGCCGATCAAGCACCAAAGCCGCGCTGCAGCGATTTGCCCCGGGTTTTCAGCAATAATCCACCGAAACCCATGATTCAAAGGGATAAAAAATATCTACAAAGATTCCGGTTGACGCGAACCCCGCACCTCCCCTAGCCCTATAGGCACGCAGGGGAGTCCCGCCCAAGGGACTGAGAGGCGTCATGGTGCGGGGCAACCCGGACCGGCGGCGCGACCCTTTGAACCTGACCCAGTTGATACTGGCGTAGGAAGCAAGAAACATGGTGCGGCGCCCCCTGCGGCAACCCGTGTTTCGAACAGGCAGCATGCGTGCACCGGCCGTACACCGGCTGTACACCCCCCTGCCCGTTTTCCTCCGTCCCGGCTCAATTGGTGTTTTTGAACCGAAGGCCCGGAGGAACACCAGATGAACGTCCCCAACCCGAAAATCACCACAGGTGCCTTGCCCGCGTCGCGCAAGATCTACGTCAGCGGCGAGGTCCATGAGGACATCCGCGTGCCGATGCGGGAAATCTCCACCCACCCCACCGCGGCCGAGGCGCCGCTGCCGGTCTATGACAGCTCCGGCCCCTATACCGACCCGGACGTGCTGACCGACATCCGCCAGGGCCTGCCCGCGCTGCGCCACCAGTGGATCCTCGCCCGCGGCGACGTTGAGCGCTATCAGGGCCGCGACGTGAAGCCGGAGGACAACGGCTTTGTCGAGGGCGACCGGCTGACGCCGGAATTCCCGGTGAAACCCGCGCCGCTGCGCGGCAAGGATGGCAAGGCGCCGACCCAGCTGGCCTACGCGCGTGCAGGGCTAATCACGCCGGAGATGGAGTTCGTGGCGATCCGCGAAAACCAGCTGCGCGAGCTGTCGCCCTGCCATGCAAATCGCGACGGCAATGATTTCGGCGCCAACATCCCTGATTACGTGACGCCGGAGTTCGTACGCCAGGAGATCGCCGCCGGCCGCGCCATCATCCCGGCCAACATCAACCACCCGGAAATCGAGCCGATGATCATCGGCCGCAACTTCAAGGTGAAGATCAACGCCAATATGGGCACCTCTGCCGTCACCTCCTCGATGGAGGAAGAGGTCGACAAGCTGGTCTGGGCGATCCGCTGGGGCGCCGACACGGTGATGGACCTGTCCACGGGCCGCAACATCCACAACACCCGCGAATGGATCGTGCGCAACTCGCCCGTTCCGATCGGCACGGTGCCGATCTACCAGGCGCTGGAGAAAGTAAACGGCATCGCCGAGGACCTGACCTGGGAAGTGTTCCGCGACACGCTGATTGAGCAGGCGGAACAGGGCGTCGATTATTTCACCATCCATGCCGGTGTGCGGCTGCATATGGTGCCGATGACGGTGAACCGGGTGACGGGGATTGTCTCGCGCGGCGGCTCGATCATGGCGAAGTGGTGCCTGCATCACCACAAGGAGAGCTTCCTCTATGAACATTTCGAGGAGATCTGCGACATCTGCCGCCAGTATGACGTCTCCTTCTCGCTGGGCGACGGGCTGCGCCCCGGCTCCATCGCCGACGCCAATGACGAGGCGCAGTTTGCCGAGCTGGAAACCCTGGGTGAGCTGACCAAGATCGCCTGGGCCAAGGATTGCCAGGTGATGATCGAGGGGCCGGGCCATGTCGCCATGCACAAGATCAAGGAGAACATGGACAAGCAGCTGGAGTGCTGCCACGAGGCGCCGTTCTATACGCTGGGGCCGCTGACCACCGACATCGCGCCGGGTTATGACCACATCACCAGCGGCATCGGGGCGGCGATGATCGGCTGGTTCGGCTGCGCGATGCTGTGCTACGTGACGCCGAAGGAGCACCTGGGCCTGCCGGACCGCGACGATGTGAAAACCGGGGTGATCACCTACAAGATCGCGGCCCATGCTGCCGACCTTGCCAAGGGGCTGCCGGGCGCCCAGCGCCGCGACGATGCGCTGAGCCGTGCCCGGTTCGAGTTCCGCTGGGAGGATCAGTTCAACCTGTCGCTGGACCCCGACACGGCGCGCGAATTCCACGACCAGACCCTGCCGAAACAGGCGCACAAGGTGGCGCATTTCTGCTCCATGTGCGGGCCGAAGTTCTGCTCCATGCGGATCAGCCACGACATCCGCGCCGAGGCGCAGAAGGAAGGCATGGAGGCCATGGCCGCCAAGTTCCGGGAAGGCGGCGAACTCTATGTGCCTGCCGCCGAGGCTGCGGAGCTGGCCGAATGATCACCATCGCCGGTGCGGGCCTGGCCGGCCTCGCCTGCGCCTTTGAGCTGGCGCAGCGCGGGGCGGCGGTCACCGTCTATGAACGGGGGAAAACGCCCGGAGACAGCAGCGTCGCGCGCTTTGCGGGCGGCATGCTGGCGCCCTGGTGCGAACGCGAAAGCGCCGAGGAGGACGTCATCACCCTCGGCAGCCGCGCCGCCGGCTGGTGGGCCAGGATCACCCCGGTCCACAGGCGCGGCACGCTGGTGGTGGCGCCTGCCCGCGACCGGGCAGAGCTGACCCGTTTTGCCCGCCGCACCACCGGCCACCGCGGCGTGGACGGGGCGGAGATTGCGGAGTTGGAACCGGCGCTGGCGGGGCGGTTTGCGCAAGGGCTGTTCTTTGAGCAGGAAGCGCATCTGGACCCGCGGCGGGCGCTGCGCGATCTGAGCGCCACGGTGCAGGCGATGGGCGTGGAGATCCGCTATGGCTCCCCCGCTCCGGCCGGTGTCACCCTGGACTGCACCGGCATGGCGGCGCCACTGCCCGGCCTGCGCCCGGTGCGCGGCGAGATGGCCGTCCTCCATTGCCCGGAGGTGGAGATCACCCGCACCCTGCGGCTGCTGCATCCGCGGATGCCGCTTTACCTGGTGCCCCGCGGGGACGGGTTTTTCATGATCGGCGGCACCATGATCGAGAGCAGCTCCGGCCGGGGCATCACCCTGCGTTCGCTCAGTGAACTGCTGAGCGCTGCCTTCGCCCTGCACCCGGGCTTTGCGGAGGCCAGCGTGGCGGAGACCGGCGCAGGGCTGCGCCCGGCTTTCGCCGACAACCTGCCGCGGCTGACCGAACAGGACGGCACGCTTTACCTCAACGGGCTTTACCGCCACGGCTTTTTGCTTGCCCCCGCGATGGCAGAAGCCGCGGCCCGCCGCCTGCTCCAGGAGACGACAGATGAAGATTATCGTGAACGCCGAACCGCGTGACGTGTCGGCAACCGATCTGCAGGCGGTCCTGCACGAGCTGGGCTTTGCCTGCTCGGCGGTTGCGACCGCGCTGAACGGCACCTTTGTGGCCCGCGAACAGCGGGAAGAGGTGCAGCTGTGTGAAGGCGACCGGCTGGAAGTGCTGGCGCCGATGCAGGGAGGGTGAGATGCGCGTTTACGGAACAGAGATCACCTCGCGTCTGCTGCTGGGGACGGCCCAATATCCTTCGCCCGCGGTTCTGGCGGCGGCGGTGAAATCCAGCGGCACGGAAATCATCACCGTCAGCTTGCGCCGCGAAACCGCCGATGGCTCCGGCGCCGGGTTCTGGGACAGCCTGCGGGAGACCGGCTGCCGGATCCTGCCCAATACCGCCGGCTGCCATTCGGTGCAGGAGGCGGTGACAACGGCCCATATGGCGCGGGAGCTGTTTGATACGCCCTGGATCAAGCTGGAGGTGATCGGCCATTCCGACACGCTGCAGCCGGATGTGTTCGGACTGGTGGAGGCGGCGCGGATCCTCAGCGCCGAGGGGTTCCAGGTCTTTCCTTATACCACCGACGATCTGGTGGCGGGGGAGAAGCTGCTGGAGGCGGGCTGTGAAGTGCTGATGCCCTGGGGCGCGCCGATCGGCTCCGGCCAGGGGCTGCGCACCCCGGATGGCTTGCGGGCGATGCGGGCGCATTTCCCGGACGTGCCGCTGATCGTGGATGCCGGGATCGGGCGGCCTTCGGACGCGGCGCAAGCGATGGAGCTGGGCATGGATGCGGTGCTGCTGAACACCGCAGTGGCCAAGGCAGGCGACCCTGCCGGGATGGCCCGCGCGATGGCCTTGGCGGTTGAGGCCGGACGCCTTGGGTATGAGGCCGATCCGATGGAGCGGCGCGATATGGCGGTGCCCTCCACCCCGGTTCTGGGCCTGGCGGAGTTTGCATGATGGAACGGTTCTATCTGATCACCGGCCATGTCGGCCGGCTGGAGCTGCTGGTGCCGCAGGGGGCGAGGCTGGTGCAGCTGCGCATCAAGGATCAGCCCGAGGCGGAAGTCCGCCGGCAGATTGCGCGCGCGCGCGACTTTTGCGCGGTGCACGGCGCGCAGCTGGTGGTCAATGACTACTGGCAGGCGGCGCTGGAGCTGAATTGCAATTTCGTGCATCTGGGGCAGGAGGACATGGACACCGCAGACTTTGCCGCGCTGCGCCGCCGCGGTGTGCGGTTCGGGCTGTCGACCCATGATGAGGCAGAGCTGGAGCGCGCGCTGTCCTTCGGGCCGGCCTATGTCGCGCTGGGGCCGGTCTATCCGACGCTGCTGAAGAAGATGAAATGGGGGCCGCAGGGGCTGGAGCAAGTGGCGCGCTGGAAGCGGATGGCGGGAGACACCCCCCTGGTTGCGATCGGCGGGCTGACGCCGGAGCGGCTGCCAGGGGTCTTTGCCGCAGGGGCCGACAGTGCGGCGGTGGTGACCGATATCCAGCTGGCAGAGGACCCTGAGGCGCGCACCCGCGAATGGGTGGAGGCCTGCCGCACATGAGCCGCTATGCGCGCCAGATGATCCTGCCCGAAGTCGGTGCCGGGGGTCAGGAACGCCTTGCCAAGGCGCATGTGCTGGTGGTGGGCGCCGGGGGCCTCGGCTGCCCGGTGCTGCAGTATCTGGGCGGCGCGGGCGCCGGGCGCATCACGGTGATGGATGGCGACGCGGTGGAGGAGAGCAACCTGCACCGGCAGGTGCTTTATTCCATGGCCGATCTCGGCCGCCCCAAGGCGGAGGCCGCGCGGCGGCATCTGCTGGCGGCCAACCCGGATCTGCAAGTGACGGCCCTTGTGCAGCCGCTGGACGCCGCCAATGCCGCGGCGATGGTTGCGGAGGCCGATCTGGTGGTGGATGCCGCGGACAGTTTTGCGGTGTCCTACATCCTCTCGGACACGTGCCGGCAGCAGGGCAAGACGCTGATCTCCGCCTCGGCGCTGGGGCAGTCGGGGTATGCCGGGGGCTTCTGCGGCGGCGGGCCGTCCTTGCGCGCGGTGTTCCCGGATCTGCCCGCGCAGTCCGCGACCTGCGCAACCGCGGGTGTGATGGGGCCTGCCGTGGGCCTAATCGGCGCGCTGCAGGCGCAGCTTGCCCTGAAGGCGCTGCTCAACCACCAGCCGTCCCCGCGGGGACAGTTGTTTATTTTCCGGCTGCAGGACCTGCAGGTCAGCTCGTTCCGCTTTGATGATGCCGCGGAGCCGGAGGATGCCCTGCCGTTCATTGCGGCGTCTCATATCCGCCCTGACGATACGGTGATCGAGCTGCGCGAGGCCGCCGAAGCCCCGCGCTTGCCTGTGCCGCAGGCCCGCCGGATGGCCCGCGCCGGCCTGCTGGCGGCAGAGCTGCCGCGCGCGGGCCGGATCGTGCTGTGCTGCCGCACGGGTTTGCGGGCCTGGGGCGCGGCGCAGGACTTGCAGCAGGCGGGATACGGCAACCTGGCGCTGCTGGCCGCTGGGGACGGCGGATGACCTGGATCCTGGCGATTGGCGGCACCGACAGCAGCGGCGGTGCGGGCCTGAGCCGCGATACGGCGATGGCGGCAGCGCTGGGGGTGTCCGTGCGCCCGGTGGTGACAGCCGTGACGGTGCAGACCAATGAGGCCGTGCTGGCCGTTCACCCCTGCCCCGCACTGAGTGTTGCAGACCAGGCGCGCGCCGCCCTGGCAACGCCGCCGCGGCCCGGTGCGGTGAAGATCGGGATGCTGGGCTCCGCCGCAGTGGCAGAGGCGGCGGGCGCGGCTTTGCCTGCGGGACTGCCCATCGTGTTGGACCCGGTGCTGAAGGCAAGTTCCGGCGGCACGCTGATGGCGGCAGACGGTTTTGGCGTGCTGCTGCGCCGGGCGGCGCTGGTGACGCCGAACCTGGCGGAGCTGGAGGTCTTGTCCGGCGTGCTGGGCAGCCCTGAGGCGCAGGCCGCTGCGCTGCTGGCGCTGGGGGTGCGCGCGGTGCTGGTCAAAGGCGGCCATGGCACCGGGGCGGAAAGCACCGACCTGCTGTTCACCCCAGATGGCCCGCCCCTCGCCTATGCCGCGCCGCGGCTGGCAGTGTCCAAACGCGGCACGGGCTGCAGCCTGGCCACGGCCGTCGCCTGCCATCTGGCCAAGGGCAGCAGCCTGCTAGCAGCCTGCCGCAACGGCAAAGAAGACGTGCACCGCTGGCTGCGCCGCTGAAGCGCAAAGGGCCGCTGGCAGACGGTTTTAGGGCCGGTTTCGGGACGGAACCTCCCCGGCGCCCCTCCCCAATGCCTCGGCGGACCGGCTGCTGCCATATGCCCGCGGCATGTGGCGCGCATTTCAGTGAGCAGAAAGACACGCCGGCCTCAGCGCATCCAGAAGCCTTCCTTTTTGATCCGGTTGCGGATTGCCTGCTCGCGCCGCGGCAGGTTTTCGCGGTCAAACAGCGCCCGCACCTTCGCGCCGCGGCCCTGATAGACCATGCGCTTGATCGGCTCATAGGCTTTCAGCACTTTCTTGATCCGGTTCGGCGCGGTGATTTCGTGCAGCAGCTCCACCACCCGGTCGCTCTCGCGCGCGTAAAGCAGCGGAAACAGCCGGTAGTGGCAGCTGGTTCCGCCATCCAGATAGCCCGCGGGCAGCGCGTCGCGGCCGCCTCCGAAGGAATGGATCACCAGCGGCAGCACGATCTGGTCGAGCCAGGGGTCGAGGCTCTGGCCGGTCAGTTCGGCTGGCGGATCGTCCCGGACCGACTGCGCATAGGCCAGGAACCGCGCGCCAAAGGCCCGCGGACAGGCGCCGTAGAAAAAGCCCGCGTTGAAATAAAGGTAGCGCTTCCAGTATTCATCCGGCTGGCTGAGGTCGAGGCTGGACGGGAAATCCAGGCCGAAACGGGTGTAAAGCGACTGCCAGATGCCGGTATAGCCCGGCCCGTACAGCGTCGGCTCGGGCCAGGTCCCCTCGACCCGCAGGGACGCCGAGGGCCGGGAGAAATCAAACGGCACCTCCGCCAGCTCGCCGGTGATCAGTGTGTCGGTGTCGAAAAAGACAAACGGCTCCCCCTCAGGCAGGGCCTGCAGCGCCTCGATCTTGTTGCCATAGGGGTATGCGGCGCCGAACACCTGGTTCTCAAACGGCAGGATTTCCGCATCCAGTTCCGCCAGCGCCTGCAGCACCTCCGGATTGCGGATGCTGGGATCCTTGTCCCACAGGGGCCCCGGCTGCGGCACCGCCACAAACAGGCGGCCGGAAAATCCGGGGGAGCAGCGGCGCAGCGAGGCGGCAAACAGCACGGCCTCATACTGCAGCCGGCCCGCCTGGCCGATGATCATCACGCTGAAGGGGGCATTTGCCATTGTTTTCCCCGTTTTCCGTCTCTGCCGGGCGGTTAGGACTGCCTGTTAAGGCCGCAGGCAGACCTGCCTGCTAAGGTAGCTACAAGGCGGCAGGATGCCGTGCAACAGGCCGTTGGGAATTTCGGGCGCCCCTGTGTCAGCGCGCGGGCCCTCAAATGGAGCGAGAACATGATTGACGTGATCCTGACGATCATCGCCGCATCGGCACAGCCGGGCCAGGGCGGCGCAGCGCCCGAGGCTGCGGCGCTGTCTGCGCCTGCCCCGGCCGCCCCCGTGCTGGCAGCGGAGCCGCAGGAGGCCGCCGGCCGGTTCACCACCGCAGCCGAGGTGAAGCCGATTCTGGCGGCAACCCGGGCCAGCTGGATCCACGTGCGCGAGTTCGGCGGCCAGGACCTGCTGTATGTCACCCACCTGTGGTCCTGGCGCTGCGGCCTGGCGCAGGTCAGGCTGGGGGTAAACGGCGCCGCGCCGGAACTCTGGCCGCTGCCGGAGTGCCATCTGGACGAAGGCTTGCCGAACATGATCAAGGCTGAGGACGGGATGCCGTACCGCAGCTATCCGCCGGGCTCGATCCAGCATGTTGCCGTTGAGGTGACATACGACGACCTGAGCCGCGAAACCCTGACCTTCGGGCGCAATGGCCAGCCCTTGCAGTAAGCCTGAACCGGCCTTGCGGCCTGTCCGCCGGGTGCTGTGCAGCCGCTGTCCGGCCATACCGGCACGGCTGCAAAAAGCCCCCTTGGACCGGGGCCCTTCAGCACCCGCCAAGCGCGCTGAGACCCTGCTTGCCCGCAAGCCTGTTCTTTTGCTGAAAAGACCTCTTGCGAGGGACCCGCGAAGGATGTTAAGCGCGGTTTCACAGCTAAGTGCCCCTATAGCTCAGCTGGTAGAGCAACTGATTTGTAATCAGTAGGTCCGCGGTTCGAGTCCGTGTGGGGGCACCATTTGCACTAAAAAAATCACTCAAAATCAAATCCTTACCCCCAGCCCATCTGGGCTTCTTACGCTATTTTCACGCAAACCGCTTGGGGGGGGGCAGCGCCTGGCTTTTTAGGGGGGGATTCAGCGGTATGGTTCGTTGATTTTGCGTGCCATGCCACCTGGTGGTGAGAACGGCTGACAATTCGAAGCGGACCTGTGGCTTGCGGAATGTGCCGCAATCAGAGAGGAGAATACGCCTTTACGAACCTATGGAATAACGATACAGCTACACCACAAGATATGGTGGTTACGAGCAAGGCTTCTGATTTAGCATGTCGCTCGCATCACATGAACTGTGAAGATTTAGCTCTAGCGGAGGATGAGCGCTAAATGCCTCTTGTAGCGCGCACCGATCCTGATCCGCTTAAGATGAAATCACCGCAGAATGTTGATGCGCAGCTCATTAAGTTGCTAGATTCCAGAGGGGTAGACCCCGACTTTTGGTCATCTAAGGATCGAGATAGGTCCGACAGCGCCCATAGCATCTTCCAATACCCTGCGATGATGGTTCCGCTTGTCCAGCGCCGGTTGCTTGGTGCAGTGTTGGAGGCTCGGCCAGATATCCAATCAGTTTATGACCCTTTTATGGGGTCTGGTACCTCGCTGGTTAGCGGGATGCACTATGGCTTGCAGACCTACGGGAATGACATAAACCCCTTGGCGATTTTGATCGGACGGGTTCGAACTGCCCGAATAATTGAGCCAGAAGTAGGCGTCTTTGCTGAGCAAGTAGCAAACGATGCTGCTGCTGATCCGAGGAACACTATTGAAACTTCCATGGCCAACTTAGAGAAGTGGTTCCAGGAGGGGGTGTTTTTGGAACTGTCCCGTTTGCGCCGCGCAATTCGCAAATGTAAAGATCTTTGGGTTCGGCAATTCCTTTGGGTTACACTGGCCGAAACTGTCCGGCTGACCAGCAACGATCGAACTTCGACCTATAAACTTCATGCTCGCCCGTTGTCGGAAATCGCAAAACGAAAGTTGTCACCAATCGCAGTTTTCCGCGACCTGGCGCGTGAGAACTCTGCAAGCTTCTCTTCCTTCAGGCAACGTCTCGATGACGCCGGTAGACTTAAAGATGGTAAGTACGTCGCAGATACTGTTGTACGTGTAGGTGATACGCGCAGTGCAAAGGATCACTGGGCGGATGTTGCGCCATTCGATCTGCTAATGACCTCCCCCCCATATGGAGACAATCTGACTACAGTCACCTATGGGCAGCATTCCTACCTTCCACTGCACTGGATCGACTTTAAAGATATTGATCCGGCTGCGGACGAAGCGACCCTTCGTACGACCCAAGAAATCGATCGGCGTAGCCTCGGAGGCGCCACCAGCGACAACGTATGGACAGAAGAAAAGTTGTTTGAAGCTTCACCTCGCTTGGCACGTTTTGCTGATAGATTGCCAGCGAAGCCAACGGATGGGCGTGCCAGGCTGGTCCGCTTCTATAAAGATGTAGGAGCAAGCTTGGAAAGCATCCTAGATGTGATGAAGCTCGATAGTTACATGATTTGGACTGTCGGAAATCGTAGCATTGCCGGACAGCAAGTTCCAACTGATCTCGTCCTCGGCGAACTTGCTGAAGGTCTAAATTGCAAGGTGGTCACAACATTGACACGGCGAATTCATCACAAGCGTATGCCTGATAGGAACGCCAGTTCGACGACTATGCGGGAAGAGAAAATTCTCTTGATCCGCAAGGCTGAGGTTTAACCCGTATGGCCAATCCGCATTTCGACATCAGCGCGGCTGTCGTCCGTCAATTGGGTGACGAACTGGTGTCAGACGAAGTCACGGCGATTGTTGAACTCGTTAAGAATTGTTACGATGCCGACGCGACTTACGCACACGTTGTTGTAAACACGACTGACGCGCCGCCCGGTGAGGGGAGTAAGTTTTCCGAGGCCGTCGGCTACGTTGCAATTGAAGATGACGGCATGGGAATGAACCGCGCCGATATCGAACGTGGTTGGTTAATGATTTCGCTATCAGGAAAGCGGATCATGAAGGCTTCCGGGCGCAAGACACCTAAGGGGCGAACGCCTTTGGGTGATAAAGGCTTGGGGCGTCTAAGCACCCAGAAACTGGGTCAAAACCTGGAGCTTTATACGCGCAAGGACGGACAAGATGATACGTTGCACGTCGCATTTGCTTGGGACGCGTTTACCGATGACAAAAGCTTAAGCGAAGTGCCGGTATCAATTGACACAGCGAAAACATCTACACGAAATAAAGGTACAAAGCTAGTTGTCTCTGGGTTGCGAAATGCCGAGGTTTGGGGCGGGAGAGCGGTCGAAAAGCTAATCGCTGATCTTTCGCAGGTCATTTCCCCCTTTGCTGAAGCTCGCCCTTTCTTGGTGACGCTACGCATTAATGGGCGCCCGATTGACTTGGGGCAGGTTTCTTCGAAGGTCCGTGGCGCGGCGGTGGCCAAGTTCAACATTGATTTCGCTGACGGAGCGCTAGCGATGACCGGAAAATTCCGGCTCATGAAGCTCCGCGGAAACCAGGATCATGATTCCTACGAGAATTTGCTAGCAAGAGATAATGGGCGCTCATTCTTTGATTACTTAAAGAGCAAGAAGGCACCGGTTAACTTTAAACTTAGTGATGACCCGAACTTCTTCATTGAGTTTGACTATCGTGTTCCACTGTCAGCGCTCGGTGGCGCAGAAAAAGAGCCATCTAACGAACCAGACGCTCCGCTGGTTAATGCCAATCCTGGTCCTTTTCACGCTGAAATCGATGAATTTATGCTGCGCGGTGATGAGATTGGAGCCAAGCTTGGCGGGCTTGCAAACACAAACGAGGTCAGAGAGATTGTAAAGCTACATGCGGGTATAAAAGTATTCCGCGACGGCTTCGCAATAAAACCTTATGGTTTAAATGGCGAAGATTGGCTTCGCCTAAGCGCTCAGCAAACGAGCGGAAGTTCCTGGTACGGATTGCGCCCCCAGAATGTAATTGGGTTCGTGTCGATTAGTGAGGCGGAAAATGGCAACCTAAAGGAGAAGACGGACAGGGAAGGTTTTGTTTCCAATCCGTATTCTCAGAACTTCCGACGCCTAGTAACCCACGCGACTGAAATGATCGGTAGCTTCTATGAATGGACCAGGCGAAATTTTAATACGTTTAAAGCAAACCGACCGGAGAACTCTAAGCCCTTCAAAGGCGGGCGCAAGGCGATTGCCGATGCCGAGAATGTAGCAAGTCGTTTGGCGAGTTACAGCAATACTGCCAAGTCGCTTGACGCCAACACAGCTGTCGCCCGGCAGAAGATTGCAACCGTGACTAGCCGCATCCAGAAAACACCCCTACTGACAAGTTCCGCAGAACGGGAAATGGCGGAGCTGCTCACCGACGCGCAACAAGCACTTGAAGAATCTCAGGCACTATTTTCTGACCTTACTAAATACGCAGCAGAGGCCAAGGATCTCGCGGATATTGTTACCGTGCTTTCGCCGCGATTGGACGTTTTGTCCGACCAACTACAGGATTTTTCGGAACTTGCTGGATTGGGGCTGCTGGCTGAGGCACTTTCACATGAAGTTCAAAACCAAACCGATCGCTTGATGCAAAAGGCTTCAAAGGCTGTGGCGCGCGCCAAAAAAACAACCCCCCCGAATGTGGATCTCCTAGTCCTAGGACAGGAAGTCACTACGGCGGCGGCGGCTCTGCGTCGGCAGATTGGTCACCTATCTCCTTCGCTGCGGTACCAGCGCGACAAGATCGAGACATTTCCAGTTTCTAGGCTCATAGAGGATATTCGGTCGCACTTTGAAGACCGATGGGCTGAAACCGGCATTCAAACCGATATTGCACTTGATAGCGCTGATTTCTCTGTAAAAACTAATCGCGGGAGATTGACGCAGGTAGTCGACAACATCGTATTGAATGCTGAGTATTGGCTCAAGGAAGCGCAAGCCAATAATCCAAATTTTTCCCCTAGACTGAATATCAGCTACAAGCCACCAAGGTTGCAAATTTGGGATAATGCAGGTGGAATTGATCCCGCTGTTGAAGACGCGCTTTTCGAACCCTTCATCACACTTAAGCCGAAAGGGGAAGGGCGAGGATTGGGTCTATTTATCTGCGCTCAAATTCTGGAGTCAATGGGTGGCACTATTTCGCTTCTTAATGTACGCAATGAACACAACCGTAGGTACATTTTTGAACTGGATCTTTCGGGGATCGTGGATGGATAAGACAACAATGCCTGATAATTCGATTGCCGCAGATGCATCGATTGAAGATAATTTGGCCGCTGCTTCTCTCCCGGCTAAGCCTGATATTGAAGCAGAAACTAAAGAGGAAGATAGGCATCCTGTGGATAGCTTCGACGGTAAGCTTGCCCAACTCTTTGAAAAATTGAATATTGTTAAAGTCGTCTTTGTTGACGACAAGGCCGAGCCGCAAATTGATGCTGGAACTGTATATACAGTTTTGATAGAGAACGATGCTTCTAAGGAGTCCTTAGCAGAATTCTTCCAAGGTATTGAGCTGTCCATTGAGAACGACGCACTTATGGAGCAGCTGGACTTCAAGCTGCGGGAGCTCGAACGCGAAGAGCTTTTGGAACTAGGCAAGGTGCTATCGGCTCACAGCGAGGAAGTCCACGAGCGTGAGGCTCTAGTACGTCTACAGGACCTGGTGCCTAAGAAGGCTGTCATTCATTTGCTAACACCACACGAATGGTTCGAACAAAGGGATGCATTAATCAAAGAGTGCACAGAAGAGCGACGTACTTTATTCTTTTTCGACCAGGAACTAGAGGCTGATCAGGCAACTTTGGGATTCTCCAAGGGCTCCGATATCATTCGTGACTTGATTAAGAAAGAAAAAGCCGGTTTTGGAACACGCTGGTTCTGCGGAATGTTAACACATACCGTTTCGCTGGGAAGCGAAGTCGAAGCTTGGCTGGAATTGGAGAAATCAGAGAGACTTGATCTCCAGTACTTTATGCCGATCGCCAAAACTGCCTTAGACGAAGAGACTACTTTCTACGGAGCTGTATATCGTACCCTTATCACTACCTACAGCCAGACAATGAAAAAACTGGCTCAGGCCGCTTTCAAGGAGGCCTTGAATGATGCGTTAGAGCAATTTGCTGGTCTAGATCCGATCGACTTTGAGCACATGGTGGTGAAGTCTTCTGAGATGGAGGGTGTCTCGGAGTTGGAAACGCTGATACGCCTGTACGGGATTATTCAGAAAGACCAGGTAAAATCACAGATACTTCAAGAGAAGAGGGTCGGCGAATTTACCTCTGCTGCGCGCACGGTAAAAGAAATCGCCGATGTCGGCCGTGATATGTCCTCGACTTCGCAAGAACGTCTATTTCAGCTTCGCCGTGAGGAACTCTACGAAAGCGAACAGCTCGTAAACAACTACAACGACCCCCTCCGAAACGGCGACCTGTTCGAGATCGGCGAGGGTAGGGAAACGAAACTATGGGTGCTCATTGCACAGCCTTGCGATCTCATGGTTCGGAGCGATGGCAAGCGTGTACGCGAAGAAAACTTCAAAGTTGCGGTTCTGGCACCTGTTAAGAGCAGGCCTCTTGGAAAGGAGGCGGGTGCTAAGGACGGGTTACGATTTTTTTTGGAGCACTACGATCATGGTGGCGCTCAGTCTGCTGTCGTTCCTTTCGCAGATGCAACACCAGCGAACTTGCAGGTTCTCGACCTAGCAGTTTTCAACAAAGACGGGCGTTGCCATCTTGCAGCCTCTCCTGACTCGAACCTCAACCTTCCGAGTAGGGCTTGGGAGAATCGGGATGACGTGTTGAGAAAGCACTTTGGAAAGTTTTCCAAGCAGATTGAAGACGCTCGGAGGGTTCACAAAGACCAAGTTGCCAAACTATTGGCCAACGCAGTCATTCCTCGGGCGGCGCCAAAAAAGTCGTTTTCTCAATACGGCTCTTACGATGACGGTTCATTCACTTATTCTATCCGTCGTTGCGGGCGAATCCGGGACCCATTAGCTACATCGCTGCTTTCGGCTTACAGTCGTTTCTTGGCGAGGGATGCCTATGAGCACGACTTTTCGAAAGCAGGTTAGGCTTTGGAAATCAATCTCTATAACCTGTACTGGATCTCGATGCGAAGTTGCTATGGTTGCTGCAACAGTGAATTGGCCTACTGGTAAGCAGGGTGACTTAGCTTCCGATTTCTTTCAGGAACCGTTTATTCCCAGTCTCTTGCAGCGGGTCGCGTAGTCATTCATCATATAGGTCAATTGATGAAAGCGGACAGATCGTTTCGGACAAGTGGAGCAAAGGATTATTAGCTCAAGCCTTTCGCATAAGGCCTAATTCCCGGCTAATGATATTGGCTTTGAAAATGCCTGCAGCACATCGCTCGAACTTGTGCGCAAACACAGCATTTTCAATGAGCTCCATTGTCTCGACTAGATCTTTCCTGTTCTTTCGCCAGTGCCGCCATGTCTGTGTTGTGATTCCGAGAAACAAACAGAATCCAGCGATTGTCATTGGTCGATCTTTCCGCAGTTTTGCGATCATCGTTCCGTTTGCAGTTCTGAACAATTTGCTCTCGAAAAGTGGATTACTTTCCACGTGCTCAGCATACTCGACAAAACGCTCCCCTAGATGATGGGGCGCTTTGATCTTGCGGGGTCTCCAGGGCGGATTGAGTGGTTGCGCTCTGTTACTTTTCATATGGTTACCCCCTTTTTTTGCACTTGGTAAGCATGGGCCGCTAAGGGGGCTTAAGCAAGGGGTAGCGCCGCAGAAGCAAGCTATTTGGCTACTTTTTTGCGGTCAAATTTGCTTCCAGCGTAGTTGGGCTATGTTCTGCTGAGGCCGGTGGTAAGGGTGAGAGCAACACGCCTAGGCTGCTTCCGCTTGGTGTCGGCAATGCAACTGCACGATGCTCGACGGAGAATTGAAGGGTAATGCGCCTTGGTGCCCATTTAAGGCACTATGTTTCTAGGCTACCTCATTGATAGCGTAGCAAAATGTTTTGATTTATTTGTGACTGTTACGCTAAATTCGTGTGCTTTGCTTTGTTCGGAAAAGTCCTGCTCGCTAGTTTAACACCCTTATCCAGTTTGAGTTTTGCAATCAAAAAGCGTTGAGGTCGCTTGTTCGCATATTGATGGCGGTGATGATTGACGCGCGGTTGATGGCAGGTGATGCAGCGGGTATTGCTGCCCGCCTGGAAGTGGTGCGGTGGCGACGGCCCGGAAATGTGCCTGCACGCCGCTGTGGTGGGAGCAGGGGCTTGCTTGGGTGTGGCGCGGCCCAACATGTGCCGGCGGCCAATGGCGACCCTGTGCTCGTAAAATTGTGCTCGGCAGTTTTGGGTGCCTCAGGCCGGAGGTAATACTGTGCCGGGTTCTGCTCCCCGCGTGGTGGACGAGGCATTTGGCTTGTGTGCGGCATTGCGGCGTAAATGCTAAACCTGCATAGCCAAAGTACCCCAATTGCCTACATAGATACCTATACGGTTTTAGGGTGCTTTGGCTATTTTGCTCCGTACCGTTTACGGGACTTTTTCAGGGTGCAACCCGGCAAAATTCCAGCCAAAACTGCTTGAGCAGCCTCAATGTCGGCAACACCGACCTTGACGGCACGTTTTCCAAACTGCGCGTGTGTCAGTTGGCATTCCACAGCATCGGCAGGTAGGTGTCCTCCCACGGGCGGGTTTAGGCGTAACAGTGCATTCAAGCCCGCCCTTTCACGGTCGCGGGCCTGATCCGCCTCTGCCTTGGCGTGGGTCGCCACATACTCGCGTGCCTTCTGAACCTGCGCTGCGTTGCGGTAAAGGTCCGGGAACAGCAGCGGTGCCAATTTGTTAACCGCCTCACCGGTGAGCGGCACCAGACCTTTGCGGCAGATCAGCTCTTCCGGCCCTGCTGCAAATTCATCTAGCGCGCCGAGTTGGTCCACGGGATAACCGATCGGGACATTGCCGAACACGTCGATAACCATCGGATGTTCTGCGCGGATGGCGCGCGGCCTGCCGATTGCCTGCTCAACATGCGTCCGCAGTTTGTAGCCCAGATAATGGTTCACGTGCGGGTCAGGGTGCGTATAAACCCGTGTGCTTAGTTCGTGGTATGCGCCGCATCGGACGTAGCCATCAGCTAGCGGCCAATATTCGCCAGCGGGGAGACGTTGGACGCAGCGCCCGAGTAGCACCTCCACCTGTGCTTCGTAAACGCCAGGGTTTGGCAGAGGGCGCCCGCAGATCATAGTGTACGGCACACCCGCCGCCGCGTTGACGCTGGTGACAGCGCCATAGTGCAATGTCAGGGTCTCCGCAGAGAGATGCGGCAGGACCGCCTCCTTGACCGCCTTCTGCGATACCCAAAGGCCGGGGCCATCCGCTGCCTGATCGTTGAAATGCGCCGCCAGTTTCAGAGACAGCGCCGTTGGCCCGTTGTGGTCGGTAAGGCTGTTCGCAGAACCCGTGTGGCAGTCCATATACCGTATGGTGACATAGGCAGGCAGTGAAATGTTGTCCCGGTCGGGCGCGCCGAAATCCAGCCCTAGCTTATTCAGGGTCTGGTCTGCCGTGGCGCTGTACAAGACGCGGGGTGCTTTGTGGCAGGTGTTGAACCCGCTGATGTCCTGTCTGGTGCTGACGGTGACGCAAGAGGCGGGAATCATACCCTGCGACGTTGTGGTGCTCATGGTGCAACCAATGAGGTGGTTCTGCCCCTGAGACTGCATAACAGCCCGCAGCAGTGCAGCTACTCGCTGACACCACCGGCTGCCCCACTCATGGCGAGTCACCGCCTCGCCCAGCAGGCTTTCAAACTCCTCCGCATCTTCGCTTGCTGTGACGTTGATTGTTTGCGGCTTTTGAAGATACCCTAGCACTTCCTCAGCGTGCTCAATCTTCACTGGCGCAATCGCCGCACCACGGGACGGCCATGGGATGGACGCGCTTAGTGCTGCTAAGGTCTGTGACACATTTGGAAGCTGCACCATCGCCTGGAGGGGCGGCGGGAGTGCGTCAAGAAGCTGCGTAACTGTGAGGTCGGCTTGCGTAATGTGCAGTTCTTCGCTTAGCAGAACATCCATTTGGTCTTCGTCAAACAGCCACAAAGCGACCTTCTTACCGACGATGTTCTCAGGTTTGTAGTACGCCTGCTCGCGGGGCATGATTACCACGTCGGCTGTCTGGGCAGCGTCCCGACGTTCGTAATATTCGCAATGCTCCCGTAGAGGGCAGTTGTCGCACGCGGAGCGCTCCACAGACGATACCAGCCCGCTGAGCGCTGCTATCTGCTTCGGGAATTTGCACACCTTCGCCCGACCAACGGTGGCCACAACGTTCAGCCCGTCAAGCACGTCTAGCGCTTTTTCAATCTGTTCGTGGCGCTCTAGCACTATCACCACCGGGCCGTGCTTCTTGCGGTTCCAGCCGCTATGCGGGTCCGAAACAATCCAGCGGACAAACTTATCGCGAGCATAGGATTTCCCCACACCTGTCTGGCTTGCATCCCACCAGACAGGCGGTGTGCGAGCGTCTTCAGTTGCCTGCCACCGGCCCAGTTGTTCGGTGTCTTTTTCGGTGTCGCCCGTAGTGCGCGGCTTTCGTTTGCGGCCTTCCAGGAACGGCAACCCTTTCGTACGCCACAAGTGAATCTGCTGATCGAACTGATATTGGTTGCGAGCATCTAGTTTCGCCTTCTGTTTTTCCCAGCTTTCGGCGCGGTTCGTGGCGCTGGTGGCAAAGCTGAATCGGGCAGGCCGGTTCAGTGTTACGGAGGGCGTTTTGTTCACCCCCACCAGTTCATAGCGGGCATTGATGCCGTGAGCGTAGTCGATAACATGAGGCCGTCTCAGCGGGTCGCCATCCTTGCCTAGCGTTACAATCTGAATACGCGACATGCCGTATTCCACCCCGTCAAGAATGCCGGGGCCGTCAACCATATGGTACTTGTGAGGATCGTCTAGGATGTCATTGACCGTGACCCACGTGTAGTCCGAAAGCTGGATATTGTATTCGCCGAAGAGCTGACCCTTGCGCTGGAACAGCCCGCGAACCGTGGCCATGGCTTGATCGTAGGTAAGCCCCCGTTCGGCCATAAGTTCACGCGCCCGGTCCTCCACCCACGCTGCCTTTACCCGCGCCGCTTCCGCCCGCATGGCGTCTTTCGCGACACGGCGGGTCTTGAGGGCCTTTGCTCGCTCTTTGGGCGCTAGGACAGCATATCCGACCGCCTCGCCTCTGGTAACGGTAGGCGCAGGCGCACACCGTGTGAGACCTCCGGAAAGTGTGGGAGGTGCCTCAAACGAAAGCCGCTCTGGCGAACCCACAGCGGCGTCAAATAGCCCTCGTTCTAGGAGCTGCCCTGCCGCTCCGACTACCCAGTAGGAGAGGCCGTGAAGCCACCCGCGGAGGAGCAGGTCGGCCAGTAGATCTTTCTGCGAAAGGTTGCGCTGCCAATACAGCACGTATTTGTGCGAGGCAGCCGCTTGCAAGGACTGACCGTCAGGCTTTGTAATGTGACTCGAGCTTGAAGCTGTATCTACTGCCTCGGCGCGCGCCAAGTCAGGCCACAGTTGCAACGCGGCCTGCTGCCAGCCCCCGGCGCGCTCAATGTTGGCCTGCACACTGGCGGGCATGTCCTTCGTGTCGTGGTCCAGCAGTGCCCAAGAGTTTTGGGTGTTGTCGAAGTGGAAGAACTCTTTGGAACGCACAACAGACGGGCCCAAGAATGACAGAGCCTTACGCTTGGACAGTACGGGGAATTGATATTGCGTTGTATTTTTCAGTTGCCCAAGGATTAGTGCATGATCCTTGGGCATATCCGAGATCAGAGCGGCAAGGGCCTCGCCATCAGGGGCCGCGTGCCAACTCGACCAGCCTTCGGACATAGGGAGGGGGTGCGTTTTCTTAACTGTCCCGTCAGCCAGTAGTTCGATACGTTTGTTAAGATCGCCCTTTGTCGAGCGAACGAGGGTGACAGAAGCAGGCAAGCCGGTATTGTTTGCCGCCTGAGCAGCTTGGGTCGTGGTCGGTAGCATTGGGGGTATTCGTTCCTAAGCGTTGCAAGAAACCAACCTGTCTAGGGCTGGCGGTGAGTTCACTCCTTTTGTGTCTTGCGGGCGCTGCATTCCCGGTTCCAAGCGAGGCAAATCGCCGGGTGTTGGCAGAACATTGGCGGTAGACAGCCGCCAGTCCTTTGTGCCAACACCCAGAACGCTTTGGAACGCACCACAGTTAGCACAGGCCGGGCGGGTTTGCAAGTACGGCGCTTATTTAAGGCTTTGATATTTAATGATTTTGAATCCCTTGAGGGCGCTCAGTGTGCCGAAACGCCCAGCGTAGCTGCTACTGTGTCCAAGCCTGCGATGGTGGTGCGGTTACCGAAGTTGCAGTGCAGCGCGATTTCCCGCCCATGCAATTGCTCTGTATCGTTGATCTCTGGGATGCCAAGCTTGATCAAGAACTGCGCCAGCAGATTGTCCCACTTTTGGGCCAAGTCGCCCTTAGCGTTGCGGTAGAAACGGAGCACCACCTTGTCGGTTTCGTCGTCGTCGCTCACCAGCGTCACGTGAAGGTATTGCTGGTCACTTGAGGGGGCCGGGCCGTGAATGGCGGTTGCTGCGACCTTGTAGATGCCTTTCTGGGTCGGCAGGGGTGCTATCGGTGCGGCTGGCGGCGGCGGTGCTGCCGGGGGCGGTACTGTTGCGCCCGTGCTGGCAGGCCTTGTGCTGGCCGCTGGTGGCTTTTGCGGCGCTGCCGGGGGCTGTGGGGGCGCGGGGGCAATAGTGGCGCTGGGCGGCGCTGTTTTGGCGGTCGTGGTTTTTGTCAATACTGTGCGCAGTGCCTCGACCGCATGACGCTTGGCAGTCGCTAGACCGTCCGTGCCGGGCATGATTGGGACCAGCGGGATGTCTTGACCATTTTCGACCGGAAGGCAAACCCAAGGCAAGCCGCCAGCCCCCTCTTTTGTCACAAACTTACTGTGATCCACTTTGGTTTCGATTACTGTTTCGACGTGGCGTTCGGCAACGGGGAGTGCAAAAATATGCTTCTTGCCGCCTGTGTCTATTGAAATAGTTGGCGACACCTCTGGGGTGGTCTCCCAAACTTCAAGCAGCTTAAGACCAGACGTCACGATTGTTTCGCCGCGCTCGGCCGCATCTGTTAGTTCTTGCGCTGACATGGCCAGCGCATTCGCAGCTTTCATGCTGCGAAGGGTGTTGTACTTATCGTCCATGGAACGTGCCTTTGTGGCCTGAATTGAAGGCAAATAGCGTAACTGTATTGCGGGGCGCTGCCGCAAAGCCTTTGTTGCTATAGCGATGAATGGTTGATCGGGGTGCCCCAGTAGGGCGTATGCCGTTTCAGCAGCGTTTGCTAAATCAAACGGGCAGATCTACGCCCTGTTCTTCGGCAAGGTTCGCCATGGCTTCATCAATGGCAGTTTCAGGCCAGACATTACGGTTGCCGAGCTTGATGGGCTTCGGCAACTGGCCGCGCCCGATATCCGTGTAGATGGAGTTGGCGGACCGACCGCCAAGTTTTTCGCAGACTTGATGAATATTGAGATACTTCATGGCCTTAAGCCTCCTGTTTGATGCCGCTTTGGCGTTGGCAGGCACAGGCTTAAGGTGTTGGGCTTTGCTGGTAAGCAATAAGCGCAAGCCGCATTTATTGCGGCTTGGTAAGAACGTTATTGTAGAGGCTATCAGCAGAGCCATGGACGCCGGGCAAGCTAGCCACGATGTCTGCCAAGCCGCCGGGGGCCTTTCGAGGGTGGTCCGGGAATTCACGACAAAGAGCTTTCCACACTGCCTGCAAACGAGCGTTCCGCCGTTGCTTCGGGCCTTTGCACAGGGGCGGCCTTGGGGCGGCCAGCGTCCTGCACAGCGTGGCTAAGGCGGTCGGAGGGAAGCCTTCTAGGTCGGTGCAGTTAGTTGCCCAACTCCGTAGCTCGTCATAATATTCGCGGTCACTATGTGCCAGTTCGCAAGCAGCAAATAGATCGTTTTCTGCGTCTACGAACTGCCAAAGGCGGTGTGCAAACTCTTTGGGGTCAGTTGGGTACACAAAGCCGCCAGCCTCGGCGCTGAATGTAAAAGGCAGTGCGACCATCAGCCTGCCTCCACCAAGTGAAGTTTCTGCCCGGTGCCGCCCGTCACATGGTTGGCCCATTGTTCTAGCAATACAGCACGCTTCTCAAGGAAGTCGTCGCGGTCATACGCCTTAGCGGCGGAGTTCCCAAATTTATGAGATAAAACCATTTCCTTAACCTCATAAGGGGCGTCGGTGCCGTTCAGCCATGTCCGGAGGCTGGTGCGAAATCCGTGGGGACGCGCTTCAAGACCTTGGCGCTTCATGAATTGAGTCATGGACATGTCACTGATCACGCCCTTGCGCGGGCTGGGGAATAGGTATCCGTCCCGGCTGCCTTCCAGTGCTTTGGCAACAACAAGCTGGGCGGTTGCGCTGAGTGGGACGCGGAAGGCTTGGGTCTTCCCCTTGTTGCCTTTCATGTCCTCGGCAGGAATGGTCCATACGTCACCGTCAATTTGGTTTTCGTGCATCGTGCGCAATGGTCCGCTGCGAACACCGGTTAGGATTAGCAGGCGCAAAGCAAGCTCTGTTGTCGCCTCACCTAAACTCCCATAGAAGGCGGGAACCTCTTGCCACGGCATTGAAGGCATATTCTTCGCAACATGGCGACTTTTTCCAAGAAGTGCCTTGGCTTTGTCGGTGGCCTGAAGATCTACGTCTAAGCCCATCGCAGCGCCATGCTTGATTACGATACCGATACGGTTCATGCCCTTGCGCGCGGTATCGGCCTTCGTGTGCCAGAGCGGTTTCAGTACATCCACAATGTCGTTCTGGGTGATCTCGGTGATTGGACGGTCCCCAATTTTGGGGATCACGTGGAGGTTCAAGGGCGACATCCAGCGCCCGGCGGCTCCGTCGCCTTTGAGTTCTGCTTTGCGGGCTTCGAATGCGAGCGCGCATACTTCCTCAAAGGTCTGACTTTTTTGGAGCTGCTTGCGCCGCTCTTCACGCGGATCAGTGCCGCTGCGGGCCAGCTCCCGCGCTGCCGCTGCCAAATCGCGGGCTTGATCAAGTGTTACGTCTGGATAGGGGCCGAGGCCGAGTTCCACCCGCTTTCCGCGCCCAAAAGCGGCTTTGATGGTGACTTGCACCGACCAATACTTCGCCCCCTTTTCCCTAACGTGCAGGAAGAGACCGCCGCCGTCACCGAGGCGCTGCCCGGGCTGTTTTGCAAGCTCAACCTCTTTCTTACCTAGCCTGTGGATGCCCGGCATCTTTAGCCGCCCCCTCAAATGTTGTTACGCTATTTGCCCGCAATTTGGCTGTGCCAACATGGAGCTAGTTGGGCCTGTCTGCAAGTTCAAAATATTGAATTTATTTATACTTTCGTGTTGTTTGGTTTTGTTGTTAGATTCCCATATGCCGTGTGGGGGCACCACCAATTTTTCTAAAGCATTGTGCCGCATCAGCTTTTGCACTTGGCAAGGCGAGGCGTAGTACATTTTGGAGTACAAATCTTCCCAGCATGTCTTCGTGAAAGAGGGCATCTTTTACTTCACCCGGCGTGTCCCGGCGGACCTTCGGAAGCACTATTCCTCCGCCAGGATCTCCTATTCCCTGAGAACCAGATCGCGTCCTGTGGCCTTGGCAAGAGCGGCCAGCGCCGCATTCAAGCTGGACGAATACTGGTACCACCTGCGGACCCAGGACGCGGACCTTCCCGGCAAGCATCTTCTGCGCCATGGCCTCCCCCGTCCCGTGCCGACGCCGGGAGACGGGCAAGATGTCACCACTGATGCTCTGAAGTTATCTGAGGCTGTGTTGACATACCTGCGCCTGAAAGGACTTGGCAGGCCGGAGACCTTCCGCCGGGCTGCACACCGCTCGTGCGGCTATGTAATCGACGTCTGCGGAGACAAACCTCTGCCGGACTACACCAAGGCAGACGCTAATGCCTTCCGGGATGCGCTGATCAAGAAGGGACTTGCCGGGAGCAGCATTACCCGGATCTTCGGCACTGTCCGCGCCGTGTTCAACTTTGCCGTGGCGGAAGAAGGGCTTTCCATCTCCTCCCCCTTTGCCAATGTCTATTATGATCGGAGTGCAGGCGTGGCCCTCCGCAGCCCCATCCCAGTGGATGTTGTCCGTGCCGTGCAACAGCAGTGCTACCAGATGGACGATGAAATGCGCTGGCTGGTGGCGCTGGTGGCCGACACCGGAATGCGGCTGGCGGAGGCTGCAGGTCTGCTGCGTGAAGACATTTTCCAGCTGGAGGATGGCAGATGGGCGGCCAAGATTACCCCGCACCCGTGGAGAAGCCTGAAGACTGACAGCAGCAGAAGGGTTGTTCCGCTGGCTGGTTCTGCAGAGTGGGCAGCCCGGCGCATCCACTCCCAGCAGGACGGAAACAAGTTCGCCTTTCCCCGCTACAACACCTCAGACAAGACCAGCGCCAATTCGGCCAGCGCCGCCCTGAACAAGTGGCTAAAGGCCTATGTGCCAAAGGGGGCTACTATGCACGGGTTCCGCCACTCCATGCGAGACCGGCTCCGTGCAGTGGAATGCCCAGCGGATGTTGCTGACCAAATTGGCGGGTGGCACACGGATGGGGTTGGTCAGGGATACGGCAGAGGGTACCCGCTGGAAGTCCTCAGAAAGTGGCTGGATAGAATTGCACCTTAGACGGCTGGAGCAGTACGTCTCCGGCTGACGACTACGCCTCGCCTTGCTCGTTGCAAAAGCTGATGCGGCACAATGCTTTAGAAAAATTGGTGGTGCCCCCACACGGTAGTTCTGCTCCCGTTACAGGCACCGCCGCAGCCACGTGCATCAGCAAAATAAGGGCTATCAGCCCCGTGCGG
>MRWG01000430.1_pt1 | contig 129028 bp, 126 predicted proteins | sample 1013341 | NCBI WGS metagenome assembly MRWG01 (sample SAMN06117577, study PRJNA244670) | biofilm metagenome | biome: Water; feature: Cathode Biofilm; material: Biofilm; isolation source: microbial consortium enriched at the cathode of a solar microbial fuel cell | place: USA: District of Columbia...
TCAGGCGTTGATCTCTTGCCCATCTCTCAGCTCCATATCTGAAGCCGGAACTAACTCAAATAATGGACCACTTTCGTGGGGGCAGACCAGGCGAATCCAACGGGTTCCAGTATCTGCTGCTTTCAGGCTCCGCCGATGCAGCAGCCATGGCGTTTGCAGGAGGGGTCATCCATCCAACCGCTGCATACTGGACTGCTTTCGGTAGCCAATGCCATAGCGATGCACTAGATAATATCAATTTCGAAGTCCGAAAATCTCCCCAGCTTGAGGCAAACGTATTGCCGCTAATCCGCCAAGCCACCTGAACCGCCATTATCGTGGATGACTGAAAGAATATCGCCATTCGTTTCAGCAATTGACTAGTTCGCGCGTTCACTCATTGGGTTGATGTACCTTCGAAGGATATTTACCGCTTCTTCATAGCGAATAGCGAATCTCTTCACGATCACGGTCAGGATACTGAAAAACCCGCGCAAGGCAGATCGCACCCAGTTCATTCACGAGGTGGTCCGAAACTTCGGAGCTAGACAGGCTGGCGCAAAACATCCGCTTCAGCTGGTTTGCGGAAGTCCGAACTTCACCAGCTGTTGAACGCGGCAGAAATACGAGCAATTCGCGTTGATTTCGCACCCGGGTTTTCTTGTAAGCCGAGAACACCGGCTTTCCCAGCTCGTGAACGATGTCGTCATCGATGAGGTCACCGGCAAGTGACAGCACAGCCAAGCAACTCGCCTGATAGCGTCTGTTCCCGAATGGTATTCAACCTGGTCAATATACGCGAGAGGCCATCGAAGAAGACGGGATTTAAACAGATCATTAGCAGCACGCCTTGAAAGGCGCAAAACTGCGTCGAATACGGATGGACGAGATGTCTTGCTCGACATGCTCACAAGACAATCAAGGCCATCCCGACCAACACGAGCGCACATATTGCCAGTCCCGACAAGAATAAACGCAACTGCAGCGGCCGGTTTCCTTCGTCCTCATCCCGCTGGGTTTGGTGAAATACATATTCGATCATTCCGTCCCCCCCTACTCATCCGGCCAGTACAACCTCATCGGATTGTCAACTAACAGCTTACGCTGAAGACGTTCGGTCGCAGCCAGACGCGGAATCAGATCGACAAGCGCGCCATCGTCGGGGATGGCATCTTGCATGTTGGGATGTGGCCAGTCGGTGCCCCAGAGAACACGGTCCTGAAACTCCTCGACGAGCGGAGCAACACTCTCAACAAAGTCATCAAAGGGCGCGCCTTGAGCTGATAGACGTTCGGCGCAGCTGACCTTGGTCCAGACATTCGGGTGAGCACGAAGAAAGTTCCTGAAGGCGAGCATCTCTGGACCTTCTGCCCCGGCGCTGACATCGGGCCGGCCCATATGGTCGATGACGATGTCCGTCGGAATGGCTTCCATAAAAGGTGTGAGATCGTCGAGTAAATCAGCTTCGAAATAAATCACGACATGCCAGCCAAGCCGCTCGATCCGCTTCGCGACCTCAAGAAACTTGTCCTTCGGCGCATCATCGACGAGACGCTTCAGAAAGTTGAACCGGACCCCGCGGATGCCGCCGGTGTGGAGCGCATCGAGCTCTCTGTCGCTGATAGCAGGATCGACCACGGCCACACCGCGCGCCCTGCCCCCTGATTTGGCGATTGCGTTGAGCGTCGCGCTATTGTCCGCGCCGTGACAGCTCGGCTGAACGATCACATTGCGCGAGAAGCCCAATTGGCCTCGGAGGGCAAACAACATTTCCGGTCCTGCATCCTGGGGCAGGTATTTGGCTTTCGCACTGAACGGAAACTCGGCCTGCGGACCGAAGACGTGACAATGGGCATCAACGGCCCCGGCAGGCGGACGATAGGCGGGTTTTGAAGGGGTGTTTGTCCAGCTCCGGATCCTGCTCATGGGAAGACGACCCCATCCATCAGTTTTCGGGCTGTTCGCAACAAGGCGGCACTTTCGACTTCCCCGGTCATTCCTACCATCAGCATGCAGCTCATCTCGCCCGTTGGATGCTCGATAGAAAGCTTCTTCTTCTTGCCGCCGGGAATATCAGCGACCTGAGCGGCCGGTGAATCGCCAAGCAGACACGCAGTCGCAACTGTCACGGCACCCAGGACCCCGATCGTCGCATGCGCGCGGTGCGGGATGAAACTGCGGACGGTCACGGCGCCGCCATCTCTCGGCGGCGCGACCAGCATGATTTTTGGAACCGACTTTTCGGCGACATCGCCAAGGTTCATAGTTGGCCCGGCCTTAAGTCGGATCGCTTCGATGCGCTGCTTCAGCTCGCTATTTGCGTCGAGATCCTCGCGTGTCTCGTAACCTGTGATGCCAACATCGCCAGCCTTCATGACAATGCAGGGCATCCCATTGTCGATGAGCGTGCAGTCGACGCCGTCTATCACATCAACTTCGTTGCCCGTCGGCAGAAGCGCGCCGCAGCTTGAGCCCGCCGTATCACGAAACTCGATCGGAACTGGGGCGTGGGATCCGGGTACGCCATCGATCTTCGCCTTGCCGGCATAGTTGACCTTGCCGCCCGGTGTCTCGATCTCGGCGATCGCCGTCTGTCCCGTATTCTCCATAAAGATGCTGACGGATGTCGTTCCATCCTTTGCCATGACGAGGCCGCGCTCAATTGCAAAGGGTCCGACGCCTGCCAGGATGTTCCCGCAATTCTGGGCATCTGTCACAATCGCCTGATCGACGAAAACCTGCAAGAAGAGATAATTGACGTCGACGGCATGCCGGTCCGACTTTGACACCACGGCGACCTTGCTGGTCAGCGGGTCTGCGCCGCCCATGCCGTCAATCTGGCGATCATCCGGCGAGCCCATGATGCGAAGGAGCAGCGCGTCCCGTTCAGCTGCATCTGAGGGCAGGTCCTCTTTCAGAAAGTAGCCGCCTTTCGACGTGCCTCCTCGTATCCACATGCAGCGAATGCCGTCAGACATATTTGAGGCCCATTTGCTTGAGGCGTGGGCGCATGTCGTAAATGTCGAGGCCAAGCTCGCCGGCAGCGAGGCGCTGACGTTTCTCTTCTTCCTTGGCTTCACGCTCATGCGCTTTCTTCAGGACGCTTTCAGCTTGCTCGCGCGCAACCACGCAGACACCATCATCGTCGGCAACGATCACATCACCAGGAGTGATTGCAGCCCCGGCGCAAACCACGGGTACATTTACCGAGCCGATAGTGTTCTTGACTGTGCCCTGCGAATAGACCGCCTTCGACCAGACGGGAAAATTCATCGCCGTCAGATCCTTCACGTCCCGTACACCTGCATCAATGACAAGACCACGACACCCACGCGCCTGCGCCGAGGTCGCCAGAAGGTCTCCGAAGTATCCATCCTCGCAAGGGCTGGTTGGCGCAAGGACCAGAATGTCGCCTGCCCGAAGCTGTTCAATCGCGACATGGATCATCCAGTTGTCGCCTGGAGGCGCGGAAATCGTCACAGCCGTTCCGGCAATCCTCGCGCCTGAATAAACTGGCCTCAACCGGCTGGCGAGCAGGCCCTTGCGCCCCTGCGCTTCGTGAACCGTTGCGACACCCGCATTTGCGAGACCATCTACGGTCTCGAGCGGCGCGCGACTGATATTCTGGACAACAATCCCGCTCATTTGCGAGCCTCCCGACGATACTGTTGTCTTTCATACATTGCATGGGCATCAAAATGCGCATTCGGTCTTTTGATACGATATAAGAATATGCTAACAATCTCGGCATGGGGCAAATCGCATTCAACTTTCGCCATTTGCGGGCGTTCGTAAAAACATACGAACTTGGCACCCTTCTCGCGGCTGCTCGCGCGGTAAACATTACCCAGCCCGCCCTGACCCAGGGTCTGACCCGGCTCGAAGATACACTTGGTAGCCAGCTATTCGACCGCCAAAGTAGCGGCATGGTTCCTACCGAGGCCGCTGACATGTTTTATCGACGGGCAACGACCGTTCTTGAGCGTATTCGTTCGCACAGGGTCACTTATGCTCAGGTGAAGGCCTTTGTCGCCCTCGCCAAGCACGGCAGCTATGTGGAAGCGAGCGAGGCAACCGGCTTGGCGAAGGCCTCTCTCCACCGGGCCATTTCCGATCTTGAACAGACGCTCGGTCAAACGCTGCTGGGTAGGCGGGGGCGCAGCATCGAACTCACACCCGCCGGTCGGGCGACCGCAAGACGCTACCGGCTTGGACTACAGGAACTGGCTGCCGCCACCGACGAAATCACTACGATGCGGGGCAAAAGCGGTGGGCGCGTTTCGATTGGCGCCATGCCTCTTTGCCGAGCGAGGGTGCTTCCAGAGAGCATTGTCCAGTTCCAGGAAGCTCATCTGAAGAGCGAGATCTTCGTTGCGGAAGGCTCACATGTCGAACTTGTCGAACCCCTGCGGGACGGCGAACTCGATTTCCTGATCGGCGCTCTACGCGATCCGGCACCGGGGCCGGATTTGGTGCAGGACCCGCTCTTCGTGGATCAGCCGGTCATCCTCGCCCGCAGTGGTCATCCCTTGCCGGCAAGTGTGTCCGCAAGGAGCCTCGCTGATCTTGCAGATTTCGACTGGTGCGTGCCTCAAGCCGGCGTTCCGCTGCGAGATCGGTGGGAAACTATGTTCAAGGAAGCCGGTCTGGCCCTACCGCGTGTGCGGGTTGAATGCGGGTCTGTGATCGCGATCCGTCAGATTCTAATGAAGACCGATTGCCTGACCATTCTGTCGCCCGACCAGGTGGCAGTCGAGCTTGAAGCGGGCTGGCTTAAGCGGATCGGCGTTGCCCCGACAGGTATGACGAGAACGATCGGTCTTACCTATCGGCGGGACTGGCGGGCAACACCGACCCAGGAAGCGTTTCTGTCGACGTTGAAATCTGTCTGTGGGTCGGCATGAGAATTCGTATTACCTTATAATCTGGAAAAACTTCTGATTAGCGGTATGCCCACCGCTGTGGCTGTATCGGGCCATGACATCAGGTATCGCTTTCATTGGCTTCGGTGAGGCCGCGCAGACATTTGCAGGTGCTCCGGGCTGGACCGGCCCAGCTTGTGCCTATGACATCAAAACCGTCTCGGCCGAACAGCGCGACGCGAAGCTCGCCGATTATGAACGCTTCGGCGTGTCGGGCTGCGAGACCTCAGGCGATGCACTGGTTGAGGCCAGATCGGTTTTTAGCCTCGTCACAGCTGATCAGTCGCTCAAGGCGGCTGAAAGCGCAGCAAGGCATCTGCAGACGGGCTGCTGGTTTTTCGACATGAATTCGGTGGCGCCCGCCCGCAAGGTAGCCGCGGCGAAAGCGATTGAAGCCGCCGGCGCGCGCTATGCTGACGTTGCCATAATGGCGCCTGTCATGCCGGCCAGCCTCAAGGTGCCGCTGCTGGTCAGTGGGCCGCATGCCGTCGGCGCCGCAGATCAGTTGCGAGTTTTCGGTTTCAAGAACGTTCGCACGGTCGGCGACAAGGTTGGAGAAGCTTCGGCCATCAAGATGATCCGTTCGGTAATGATCAAAGGTATCGAAGCCCTGACAGCCGAATGCGTCCTCGCTGCCAGCAAGGCCGGTGTCGTTGAAGAAGTCACAAGCTCGCTTGGCGGGGACTGGACGGCCCGTGCCGACTATAATCTTGAGCGCATGCTGGTGCATGGCTCTCGCCGCGCCGCTGAAATGGAAGAAGTCTGCGCCACTCTGGAAGATCTTGGAATTGAGCCGGCCATGACACGCGGCACGGTGTTCCGCCAGGCCGAGCTCGGCGCGATCGGCGCGGGATCGGCCCCGAACAGCTTCGAAGAAAAACTCCGACTCATTGCCTCAACCAGAAAAGCAGACGCAGCATGACGCTGATCATCGATTGCCATGGTCACCACACGGTGGCGCCAAAGAAGCACCTCGCTTATCGCGAAGCGCAGGTGGCGCGGCTCGACAATCCGTCCCTGCCCCTGCCGACGCGACCAGATATTACAGATGACGAAATCCGGGAAGGCATCGAGGCCAACCAGCTCAAGCTCATCCGCGAGCGCGGCGCCGACCTGACCATCTTCTCTCCGCGCGCCTCGCGCATGGAGCCGCATGTTGGCGACGAAGACACGGCGATAAAGTGGTCCTACGCCTGCAACAACCTGATCGCGCGGGTGGTCGAACTCTATCCTGAGACGTTCACCGGCGTCTGCATGCTGCCTCAGACACCGCGCACCGACATGTCAGCCTCCATCGCAGAGCTGCGCCGATGCGTCGAGGAGATGGACTTCATCGGCTGCAACCTGAACCCCGACCCATCCGGCGGCCACTGGACCGCGCCGCCGCTAACCGACCGTTTCTGGTATCCTTTCTACGAGGCGATGTGTGAGCTTGATGTGCCGGCCATGATTCATGTGTCTGGCTCCTGTAATCCGGCCTTTCACGCGACAGGAAGCTATTACATTGCGGCCGACACAAACGCCTTCATGCAGTTCATTGAAGGCAATCTGTTCAAGGACTTTCCGGAGCTGCGCTTCATCATACCGCATGGCGGCGGCGCAGTCCCCTATCACTGGGGTCGGTATCGCGGCCTCGCCGATATGCTCGACCAGCCTGCGCTTGATGGTCACGTGATGCAGAACGTCTATTTCGACACCTGCGTTTATCACCAGCCCGGCATCGATCTCCTGTTCAAGGTTATCGACAAGAAGAACATTCTGTTCGGCTCGGAAATGGTGGGCGCGGTGCGCGGCATCGACCCCCAAACCGGGCAGTATTTCGATGACACCAAGCGCTATGTCGACGCGCTCGGCCTATCCGACGAAGACCGCCACGCCATCTTCGAGGGCAATGCAAGGCGCGTTTATCCACGTCTTGATGCCCAACTGAAAAGGAGGGGATTGTGACCTTCCTGCGCAATCGCTGGTATGTCGCGGCCTGGGATGGCGAGGTCGCAAACGCCCCCATCTCCCGCAAGATCTGCGGCGAGCCCATCGTCATGTACCGCAAGCTCGATGGCAGCGTCGTGGCGCTGCGTGACGCCTGCCCACATCGCCTCCTGCCGCTGTCCATGGGCATCCGGGAAGGCGACAATCTGCGCTGCAAGTATCACGGCATGGTCATCACGCCGGAGGGCAAGCCTTGCGAGATGCCGCTGACGCATGAGCGCGTGAATGAGAAGCTCACCACGCCCGTCTATCCCGTGGTCGAGCGGCACCGTTTCGTCTGGGTCTGGATCGGGGAGCCGGAACGGGCCGATGTCGGCCTCGTACCGGATTTCTGGCCGTGTTCGGCGCCGGGATGGGTGTTCGACGGGGGCTATATGCGCGTCGGCTGCGACTATCGCCTGTTCATCGACAATCTAATGGACCTCACCCACGAGACCTATGTCCACATGGGCTCGATTGGGCAGAAGGAACTCATGGAAGCCCCGCTCGAAACGCGGGTTGAAGGTAAGGAGGTATTCCTGTCGCGCTGGATGCCGAATATCGACCCGCCGCCCTTCTGGCGTGAGGCGCTGAAGAAGGATGGCAAGGTTGACCGCTGGCAGGTATGCCAGTTCATCGAGCCTTGCTCGGTCATCATCGATGTCGGCGTCTCACCGGTCGAGGCCGACGACACGCTGGAAAGCCACGACTCCGGCGTACGCGGTTTCGTCATCGATTCCATGACACCTGAAACCGAAACGAGCTGCCACTATTTCTGGGGCATGGCGCGCAATTTCGACATTCACGATGCCGGCGTGACCGCGCGCATCAAGGCCGGCCAGGAAAACATCTTCAATGAAGACATCGAAGTCCTTGAAGGCCAGCAGAAGAACATCGCCCTCAATCCGGACATGAAGCTGCGCGTCCTGTCCATCGATTCCGGCGGTGCCCAGCCTGATGAAGGCCGATAATCGCGAGCGCTGGCGCGCCGACGAGAAGGTCTACCTCGAAGACTGGAAGATGACGGACGAACAGAAGCAGGCCGTGCTCGACCGCGATTACAACCGCATGCTCGATCTGGGCGGCAACATCTACTACCTCGCTAAGATTTTCTCGACCGACGGGCTCTCCTTCGTCCAGGCCGTCTCCACGATGACGGGCATGAGTGTCGATGAGTACAAGGCGATGATGATGGCGGGCGGACGCTCCCCGGAAGGCGTGCGTTCGATCAAGGAGGGAAATTGACATGGCCAGACTGACTGCCGGCCTTGCAACCAGCCATGTTCCGCTCATCGGTGTCGCGCTCGACCAGGGCAAGACCGAGGAAGACTATTTCAAGCCGATCTTCGCTGGCTATGAATGGACGAAGGACTGGATCGCCAGGCCCGAGAACCGTCCGGATGTCGTGATCCTGGTCTATAACGACCATGCCTCAGCCTTCGACATGAACCTGATCCCGACCTTTGCCATTGGCTGCGCGGACGAGTTCCACCCAGCCGATGAAGGCTGGGGGCCCCGTCCTGTCCCCATTGTGAAGAACGATGCCGACTTTGCCTGGCACATTGCCCAGAGCCTGATCCTCGACGAGTTCGACATGACCATCATCAACAAGATGGATGTGGATCACGGCCTGACCGTGCCGCTGTCGGCCATGTTCGGGCAGCCGGAAGAGTGGCCGGTCAAGGTTGTCCCGCTGGCGGTGAATGTGGTGACCTACCCTGTCCCGTCCGGCAACCGCTGTTGGAAACTCGGCGAAGCGATTGCCCGTGCCGTGGCATCCTATCCCGAGGACCTCAACGTCCAGATCTGGGGCACAGGCGGCATGAGTCACCAGCTTCAGGGCCCGAGGGCGGGACTGATCAACCAGGAATGGGACCAGAAATTCCTCGACGATCTGACTGCGGACCCAGAGCGCCTTCGGCACATCGAAGCCGTCGAATACCTTCGCGAAACCGGCTCGGAAGGCATCGAAATGGTCATGTGGCTGATCATGCGCGGCGCCTTGAAGGGCCATGTCCGCGAACTTCACCGCCACTATCACGTCCCCGCCTCGAATACCGCCGTGGGACACATCGTATTGGAGAATAGCTGATGAAAATCGCACTCGCTGGCGCCGGCGCCTTCGGCGAAAAGCACCTTGATGGCCTCGACAAGATCGATGGTGTAGAGGTTGTCGCCCTGGTGGGCCGCACCCTCGACAAAACGCAGGAGATCGCGGCCCGGCGCGGTATTGCCAAGGCTACGACTGAGCTCGACGAGGTCCTCGCCATGGATGATGTCGATGCCGTCATTCTCTGCACGCCGACCCAGATGCATGCCTCCCAGGCGATTGCCTGCATGGACGCCGGCAAGCATGTCGAAGTCGAAATCCCTCTTGCCGACAGCTGGGAAGATGCCCAGGCGGTGATGGCGAAGCAGAAGGAAACCAGCCTTGTCTGTATGGTTGGCCATACGCGCCGCTTCAACCCGTCTCATCAATGGGTGCACAACAAGATCAAGGCGGGCGACCTTGCCATACAGCAGATGGATGTGCAGACCTATTTCTTCCGCCGCACCAATACCAATGCGAAGGGCGAAGCGCGGAGCTGGACCGACCACCTTCTCTGGCACCATGCCGCCCACACTGTTGATCTCTTCCAATACCAGACTGGTGAGAAGGTGGTCGTGGCGCAGGCTGTCGAAGGCCCGCACCATCCGCAGCTCGGCATCGCCATGGACATGTCGATCCAACTGAAGACCGAGACCGGCAAGATCTGCACGCTCTCCCTCAGCTTCAACAATGACGGGCCGCTCGGAACCTTCTTCCGCTATATTTGCGACAAGGGCACCTACATCGCCCGCTATGACGATCTCGTCGACGGCCGCGAAAATCCTATCGACGTGTCAAAAGTCGATGTCTCTATGAATGGCATCGAATTGCAGGATCGCGAATTCATCGCCGCGATCCGCGAAGGCAGAGAGCCCAACAGTTCGGTCGCAAAAGTCCTGCCCTGCTACGAGGTGCTGTACCAGCTCGAACAGGGGATGAAGTAGTGAAGACGGATGTCTGCATTATAGGTGCAGGCCCATCCGGGCTTATGCTTGGACACCTGCTGACGCAGGCAGGCATCGACTGCCTGATTCTCGAGCGCCAGACGCCAGACTATGTGCTGGGCCGCATCCGTGCTGGCGTCCTTGAGCGCGGCACGATCACCATTCTCGAGCAACTCAACCTGGATGCGCGATGCAAGGCCGAAGGGCTGCCGCATGACGGCGTCATCCTCGCCGATGGTGAGCGGGTAATCGAAATTGATGTCAGCGGCCTGACCGGGGAACAAGTGGTCGTTTACGGGCAGACGGAGATCACCCGCGACCTGATGGAAGCTGCTCCGCGCCGTGGAGTTCTTATCGTCTACGAAGCCGAAAACGTCTCCCTGCACGGCGTCGAGACCAACACCCCGTCGGTCACCTATGAGAAGGCTGGCGAAACACAAACGGTCAAGGCCCGCTTTGTTGCCGGTTGCGACGGGTTTCACGGGCCATCCCGCCGGGCAGTACCGCAGACGGCGGCAGATCACGTCGAGCGCGTCTACCCGTTTGGCTGGCTCGGACTGCTGGCCGATGTTCCGCCAGCGACCGACGAGGTGGCCTATGCCAATCACCAAAACGGGTTCGCACTCTGCTCCATGCGCTCCAAGACACGTAGCCGATACTATCTTCAGGTCGACCTGGACGAGAAGCTGGAGGAGTGGCCAGACGAGCGCTTCTGGGATGAACTCGCCGTGCGGATGGGACCGGACATAGCCGCACGTATCACGCGTGGACCATCGCTTGAAAAGTCGATCGCGCCATTGCGCTCCTTCATCTTCGAGAAGATGCGGCATGGCAGCCTTTTTCTGGCTGGAGACAGCGCCCACATTGTGCCACCAACCGGCGCCAAAGGCCTCAACCTGGCGGCCTCGGATGTCGCTTATCTCGCGCCGGCGCTGATCTCTTTCTTCAAGGACGGTCAAACCGCGGGTATCGATGGTTACCAGACCAAAGCATTGGACCGCGTTTGGAAATCCTCCCGGTTCTCATGGTATCTTACCACGCTGATGCACCGTTTTCCGGAAGATGGCAGGTTTGGTCGCCGAATGCAGGTCGCTGATCTGGAATATATCTCGAATTCACGAGCCGCTCAGACGACAATCGCCGAGAACTATATCGGGTTGCCGCTCTAGACTTGCACCAACAGGAGGAGACTGAGATGTCGACAAGCAGCGCGCGCGTTCCAACAGCAAACGCTTCGAAGTACATGACCCAGCTCTGCAAGCACTGGTCGCACAAGTTCGAGACAATGATCGACGGTGATACTGCACATGTGGAGCTTCCAGGTGGGCGTGTCAGCTTCGATGCTGGGACGCAGACGCTGACGATCACCATATCTCCGAAGAGCGACGAAACGCTCGACCGTATGAAAGGCGTCGTCGAAACCCATCTGGATCGGTTCGCATTTCGTGAAGCGCCGCTCACTTATCACTGGAGCTAACTCACATCGCGGATCCTCCTGCGGGCATCGACGCTTTCAATCAAGTTCACCTTTGTATTGAAAAATGTAATTTACAATTACACTATCAATCTATTTCATTGATGCTGCACTTCAGAAGCGGTGTTTGAGACGACGACATCTTTCTGACGACGGCTTAGACAGGAGGCGATACGACATGCGATTCAAGGGACTGGATCTGAACCTCCTCGTTGCACTTGATGTCCTTCTCGACGAGCGAAGTGTGTCAGTGGCCGCGCAACGCCTGCATCTGAGCCAACCTGCCATGAGTGCTGCGCTGAAACGCCTTCGTGAATATTTCAATGACGACCTGCTTCAACAGACCGGCAAGCGCATGGTCCCGACACCTCATGCCATGCAGGTGAGCGAACAAATCAAAGCGGTTCTCCATGATGTTGAAGCGCTGATTTCCCAGTCAACGCTATTTGATCCATCAAGCTCACAGCGCCGATTTACACTTACCGCATCGGATTATATCGCAACCGTCCTGCTTGCGCCGCTTCTCCGAAAACTGTTCCGGATCGCACCCGGTCTGCAATTCGATATATTGCCGCCAGGGGACACAACTTCCTCACTCATGGAACAAGGCAAGCTTGATCTGGCCATATTACCCGAGTCGCAATGCTCAACCTCGCACCCAAGCATTCTGTTGTTTACGGAGCGATTTGTGGTGGTCGGCTGCGCGAGCAATCCCATTCTATCAAAACCGCTGACCGAAGACGAATTCTACGAGGCCAGCCATGTCGTAGTGAAGTTAGGCAGAGTCCGGCCGGCATCCATCGCGCAAACATCAATCGATGCGAGGGGGCGCTCCAGAAAGGAGGACGTCATCGCGTCGTCCTTCCTGCTTGCGCCCGAACTGGTTGTGGATTCGCCACACCTGACCGTGATGCACGAAAGACTGGCCCTGAAATTCGCCGAGCTTCTGCCGATCAGAATAGCGGAAATGCCGTTCCACCTCGATCCGATGTCAGAGCATCTTCAATACAACGAGGCACGCGCAAACGACCCTGGCTTGAGATGGCTCATTCAGCAGATGCAGGATCAGGTGCAATTCACGCTGCCGATGGACGCAGATCAATAAGATGAGTTTGGCAGGTGGCGGTCCCACCTCTATTGTCATCGGGACTTCCGACACAGACAATAGGATGAAAAGACATGCCCCCGCTGAAACTCTACTATGCGCCGGGGGCCTGCTCTCGCGTACCGCTCATCATGCTGGAAAAAACCGGGGTCGCTTTCGAAGCGGAGCTCGTTGTATTCATGAGAGGGGATCATCGCTCCTCGGAATTCTTGTCGCTGAATCCGGCCGGTAAAATTCCTGTTCTTAAGGTAGGCAATGAGACGATATCACAAAATCCAGCAATCCTGCTGTGGTTGCACGCGCAACATCCTGCGTCGAATATATTGCGGCCCACGCCGTCGGATCTCGACCGCAGCCGTGTATTGAGCGACCTGCTCAGATTTTCATCTGACCTCCACCCGCTGGTGACGAGGATCCGCATGCCGCAATTTTTCTGCGACATGCAGGGAGGCCCCCGGCGGGTGAAAGAGATGGCCACAGAAGCCATCTCATCACAGTTGGCGAGCTACGAAGCAATTCTGTCGAAACAGAAATGGCTAGGCGGCAAAGACTGGTCCGCTCTTGATGCCTATCTGCACTGGGTCTGGTTCCGGATTACGGGCGCCGGGTTTGACTCCCTCCCTTTCCCGGCATTATCGGCGCATTATCAGCGAACCTTGAACATATCCGAATTCCAGCGCGCCATCGAACGGGAAAGGCACGCTCAGGCGTGGCTGGACGAAAACGGATTTTCCGTCAAGTTTCCCCCGTCTTAGTGGAGGATTCTGCTCTCCCAAAAAGCACGCTCTTAGCTCAAAGCAGACCGTCCTCGCGCTTTGATCAAAGCAACGAGACCAACCAGGATTGCGAGCCCGGAATACGCCAATAGCGCGTTTGAAAATCCGCCCATTTGCGACGACAGCGCGACGGCCGTGATCGGCGCAACGAACTGACCGAGGAAAAACGAGCCCTGCCAGAAGCCAACGCCCCGACCACGCACTGTCGGATGCAACAAGCTCATCACCCAAGTTATGAAGGTCGGGATACAAATTCCCGCTCCGACGCAAACCGCAAAGATTGAAACAGTGGTCATTGGCACTCCCTGCGTGAACGGGGATGCAGCGTATCCCAATGCCATCAAAGCCATGGCAAGCCCAACGAGACCGGCCCCCGACAGCCTGGTTTTCAGAACACCGAAGACGATAGCCCCCGCGACGACACCCATGTTCACAACGGCGCCGACCCCGCCAAGCAGAGCCGGGTTCGGCAGCACTTTAAGAGCGATAATGTCTGCAAGCTTCACAATTGCGACATAGAACAGGACGCCCAGGAAGAAGCCCCCAGTAGCGAGCGGTAGGAGTCTCCCCAATGGGAATGGCTCTTTGCTTTCGACAAGAACTCTCACTTTGAGCGGCTCGAACAGAACGAGCGCGCAGATCAGTCCCAACGGCAGCGCTGCAAGGTAAAGCAGGAATGGCCCCCGGGCCCCAAGTGTCGCGCCGAGCGCGCCACCAATAGCGATCAGTACGATCGCGGCGACACTGATCGCCGACACCTGAATTCCGAGCCACCGCTCACGCCTGTCGCCTTCGAAATAATCTCCGATCAAAGTCGTGGCGGCTGTCATTATCGCAGCCTCGGTTATGCCAAGCGCGATCCGCGCCACGATGATCTGTCTCAGGTCTGCGAGAAAATAGGGTAGAATGCCAATCGCCGCGTAGCAAATTAGGGACGTGACCAGGAGTGATTTTCGACCCACCCGGTCGGCGACCCATCCAGCCACGGGAGAGAACAGTGCAAGACACAAGGCAGGCACGGTCAGAGCAACCGGCACCAGGAAAGCACTTCCCGGAACCTCTGCAAATTCTTCTTCGAGCAGCGGCACCACCGGGACAAGGCTGATAATAGCCATGACCGGCATGATTGCCGCCAAAACAATCAGTATGCCATGCAAGCTATTCGCTTGCGTCGCTTTCTGCAAAGTCTGATCCGACATCCCCCGTCCCTTTCGTTCCCGTAGTTATTCTCTGCTTGAATTGAGAAGCAAGTCGATCCAACCGAACTTCAGTCTACAGCGTACACACGCACTCATCTTTAACCCGATCCAATGATCAAGTGCGGTGCCGCAGTATGACCGCCCCTGCTCTCCTTGGCAGTGGCGGTCGTTTCAATCTGCATTTTCAGAAGCTTTGCAGATCTTTAGCAATTGTTATGTCACCGCCGAAACTGCTGGCAATGTCTGACTTGTACTTGTCCAGAGACGCTGGATCTTCCTTGCCGGCGAAATGCGTCACGATCACTTCTGCAACGCCAGCCTGTTCCGCCATCTCGCCGACCTGCACGGCAGTTACGTGATGGTCGCGCAAGTGCTGGAAGACGCCCTCAAGTGCAGCATCGGGAACCGGGTTGGGATTGCTCCTATTGGTGCGCTTGATGTTTTCGATAATGAACGGAATATCCATCATCTCGCTGACCAGGACGTCTGCCCCTTTTGCGAGCTCAACGACATTTTCACTCGGCCCGGTATCTCCGGTATAAACGATGGAGCGATCAGGAACGTCGAACCGATAGGAGTAGGATTTGTTGACCAGGGCCGCAGGTGAGCCTGACGGAAAGGTGAAGTGCGTGTTTTCCGCAACCGTCACCGTCATTCCGTTCACGTCAATTACCTGAGCCGGCGCCAGCTCAACAACAATGGTCTTTTCCTGCGGCGTCGGCGGCGTACGAGCACCCGGCACGGCATAGCCTACCCGCATCTCAGCCTCCATATATTTGAAGACCCCATCAACCGTATCTTTGGTTCCCGGAGGACCATAGATCGTCAGCGGCTTCTGAGCGCTTCTTTGATACCGCAATCCGAGTATCGCAGGGAGGCCACCAATGTGGTCAAAGTGGAGGTGGCTGATGAAAATGCTGTCGACTGCAAGGAGATCGTGCCCCACTTTGGCAAGCTGTCCAGCTGCACCATCTCCGACGTCCACCAGATAGACGGTGCCGCTCCTTACAAGGGCGTTGGCCGGCTGGGACCGATGGGCAGACAGCACAGGCCCTCCCATCGTCCCCAATGTAACGAATTCGGTCTCCAGCTTCGTCTCTTCGTGCACTGCGGTCGCTGGCGATTGCGCCTCACTCTCTGCAACCGCAGGAATAACCGAGTTGGACTGACAGGCCGCAAAGAATGCGGCAACACCAAACAAAAGGCTCTTCTTCAACATGTGAACATCCTCCCGGGGCTCAGAAACTTGACTTAAGGCGAATGCCATAGGTCTGGGGCGCATTGTATATCCCATAAGCCAAACCACGATTGTTGAGATTCACGCTCTGAAAGAAACGTTCATCCGTTGCATTTCTCAAATAGGCGGACACAGACCAGCGGCCGTCAGATGGAGTCACCGTCGCATCCAGATTCAGCGTCGTGTAGGAATCGCTCTTTGTGGCGTCCAGGAAAGAGAAATCGGTACTCTGTTCCCCGCGATGTGATGCATCCGCAGTCAGGGACAATTCGTAACTGCCGATATTGAGCACGTGATTGATCCCGATATCGAGACCAAACTCCGGTGAATAGAGCAAGGACTGGCCGGAACAGTCATATGTCTCCAGACTTCCGGATACCCCCTCAGATGCACAACCGAACCGGCCGGCTCCTGGGTCGGAAATGAGTGTCAGGCTATCATAGGTGGAGTCCAGGAATTGAACGTTTCCGTACAACGTCGTGGCGTCCGTTGCGGCCCAGATCATATCGACGTCGAGCCCTGTGATGGTCGCGTCCCCATTCGCAATCGGGAAGGATGAAGCACCGTTCAGCGTTGTAAAATAGGTGACCTGCTGTCCATCATATTTCCAGATGAACGCCTCGGCATTGACCTGAAGTGTATTGCCCAAGAACCGGTTTTTGGAGCCGACTGTGTACGCGTCAATAAACTCGGAGTCGTATGTTGGCGCGGCAATGCTGAGATCAACACCACCTGCGCGGTATCCCCGTTCGAAGCCTGCATAAAGTAGATTGCTATCACCCCAGTCGAGCTCCGCACCAAGACGATATGTTGTTTCGCCAAACTCGAGCTCGGACTGCAAGGCACCTTCACCAACGTTTACAATCGCGCCGATCTGAGGAGAAATACCACCAGGGATGGTGAGATTATAAACTGGCGGAGGCCCATTCCCCGGAACAGTTGCCACAGACCCTGGCGCAATCAATCCTGCGTCGACGAAATACTGAATGAACGCATCCCTGTCCGAGATGACCGGATGAGGCGGAATGCCGCCCGCGCAGCCGTTCGCGAAGCTGGCTGGTGGGGTCAGGAATTCTCCAGACATCGGAGATCCACCGCAGAACGTGATGAACGTATCGCTGATGCCGTCTACGAACTTGCTGTCTTCTGTGTACCGTACCCCTGCATTGAGGCGGAAGGTGTCCGTAACATCAAATGTCGTTTGGCCGAATATCGCCCAGGAGTCACCGCCATTATCATAATTCTGGATTGGCGAAGCGTAGTTCTGCGCAAACACGCCGCTGGTTTGAATATCCTCCTCAATGTAGAACGCGCCGACTATGCCGTTGAGCGGTCCCTCCAGGTCCGTTGCGAATCGTGCCTCCAGGCTGGTCTGGCTGTTCTGCTCCCGCGTTTTCGCGGGGGCGAAACCGGGTCCGATGAAGGTATAGTCCTGATCGGATTCCCGGTAGGCCGGGATCACCGTCAGCGTGCCAGCGTCGGTTTCATAGTTGATCTCTGCCATCACACCGGAAAAAGAGTTGTTCTGGTACAAATCATTGACATCAAGTGGCTGGTAGAACGCAAAGGACGGCGTGTGCAGTACACCCGTACGAATTGCGTTCGCTGCCGCAGCTGTCGGGCCCGAATCCATCGGCACGCCGGATGGTGTAAACTCGGTGAGATTGCCAGCGGGCGGATTTCCAAAAGTACCGATCAGGTCACCGCCTGAGCCCAATGCATTGTTTTCTGAGTAGTCAGCCGCAATGCGAATTGACAGTCGGTCGGTGGGCTCAACGAGAAGCTGACCGCGCAAGCTGAGTGAATCTGCGTCGTTTGTCCCGTCGTCGGAATATCCATCGCGATCAAGAGACGAGCCCGACAAGCGGATAGCGACTTTATCCGATACCGGGATATTGATCGCACCCTGAAGTCCCAATTTGCTGTAGTTTCCAATCTCGGCCTGGGCATATCCAGACAGCTCGCCGATGATCGGCTTCTGAGGTATGTAGTTCACGACCCCGCCGGTCGCGTTGCGGCCGTACAAAGTGCCCTGCGGCCCCTTCAGAAGCTCCACGCGCTCCAGGTCGTAAAGTGCCAGGCCAGCCGCGCCACTTGCGCGCCCAAGATAGACACCATCAATGTTCTGAGCGACGGCCGCATCCGTAAGCGGATTGACTGTCCGCGCGCCTACACCACGCACGTAAAGACTCGTCAGCGGACCGCCCCCAGCAACTACGCCAAGCGCAGGGGACAAAGTCCCAAGATCCTGCGCAGATTCGAGCCCCGTCCGCGTTAATTGATCCTGATCATAAGCTTCAATGGCTACCGCCGCATCCTGAAGAGACTCTTCGCGGCGCAGGGCAGTCACGGTAACAGTATCCAAGGTACGCGCGGAGGAAGCTTCAGCCTCGGGCGTATCGGATGGTGTGCTCTGCTGTGCCGCAGCTGGAAACGCCACGACAAGCGCCACGGCAATGCAGGACACGCTTCCCAGTTTGATCGATTTCATGTCTGTTCCTCCCAAAACATGCATCCGTTTTTCGGACATCTATGACGGGAGTAGAGCAAAATCAGTTGAATAAAGAAAATTGTATCTTCTTATCCATATTGATTTACCAAACAGATACATTTTCGTCTGCGCTCAGTATACCCCAACTGTTTGCCATACAGTAGGCAAGCGACTCCCGGCGCAAGTAGACGGACCACCCTGAACCAAATCCATTGGCTGGCGAACTGGCCAATCTCTCAGCTTCCGCACGCGCCGCGCATCCATTTTAGTGATGCAACAATATAAATTATATCAGTTTTACAGATTGCTTTCACCTTCGTAGCCTATTCCTGGAGTGAGAGAATACCGCATGAGCCGGTGTCTCCGGGAGGAAAGTCAGATGGATCGATCCGTCGCGGTAATACGCCTAATCTCAGCATCGTATTGCCGAAGGTGCGTTTCTCCGTCGGCGGGCGGACAGTCCGATGAACTTGATACGCAATCTGTTCGGGCTCCGGCGCAACGGCGCTTTCCAAGCCCGTCAGGATTTTAAGAGGAGTGCAGGTTTGGCACGGGTAAATGACATTCGCTATATTGGTTACGGCGTCAGCGATCTTGAAGCCGAGAAGCGGTTCTACACCGAAAGCTGGAAACTGGAGGAAGTTCCGAGCTCTGACGATCTGGTCTATCTGGTGGCGCCCGGTACACGCGCGCCCTATTCCGTCAGGCTTCGTCAGACGGCGGAGCCCCGGATAGACGTCATCAGCTGGAGCGCAAAAGATCGTGCCGAGGTCGACGCCTTGGTTCACCAGGTCGCAGCTGCCGGTGGAAAAATCATCACCCAGCCTGCCCCGTTAACGTCTCTCGGTGGCGGATACGGATTTCGGTTCTTCGACCCGAACGGGTTCACAATTGAAGTCTCTACCGATTTCGACACACGCACGCCTGAAACGCTGAGTGCCGGTGAACCCCGCCCCGAGAAAATCAGTCATGTTGTTCTTCACTCTCCGAACCACAAGGCTTATGTCGAATTCTACGAAAAGGCACTTGGCTTCAAGGTCTCTGACTGGCTTGGCGATTTCATGTGTTTTCTGCGATGCAATGAGTGGCATCATCGCCTCGCCATCCTGCCTGGCCCACCCGCTTTCAACCACGTCGCCTATGATGTGCCTGACGTCGATGCGGTCATGAAGGGTGTGACGAGACTGCGTGAGACAAACGGCGACGTTGTCTGGGGCCCGGGGCGCCACACTGCTGGCAACAATGTATTCTCTTATTACGTCACGCCGGCCGGTTATGCCGTGGAATACACCTGTGACCTGGAGAAGGTAGATGATGAGACCTGGCAGGCAAAGGTTCATCCACCGAGCAAAGATGTCATGGACCAATGGGGATTTGGGGTTGGTGGCCCAACAACAATGCCTGAGCCGATGCCCGATGCCGGGCTGTTCAAATCGATCGGAGTATAGGCATGGCGCTTTACGAGTTCTTCCCGAATTATATCTGGAATCTGTCGGTTGCCATCGCCGTTGCGAGCGGGGCCGAGCTCGGCGAAATCGTCGATATGTGTGAGCCCATAAAGCGGGCTGCGGACGAAGGTGCCGATGCCGGCACACCTGAGTTCATGAAGCAATGGGCCAGAAAGGCAGACACGCTGGCTTCCATGGCAGAGGAAGATCTGGCCCGGGGCCGGAAACTATCTGCCGCAGACAAGCTTCGCCGGGCCTCGCTCTATTACATCACAGCCGAGCGCATGCAGGGCCATGGCCACCCTGGGCGTGCCGAGACGTATGCGAAAGCACAGAGCGCCTTCAGCCAGTATATCGAATACGGCAAGGAGAACTGCGAACGCGTCGAAATCCCGTACAAGGGCGCGACGCTGCCAGCGCTCTATACGCGTGCGGAAGGTGTCGAGGGCGAAGCGCCCTGCATCGTGTTCACCAACGGCCTCGATAGCTGCAAGGAGCTGCTCTACTGGACATGGCTTCCGCACGCCTTAGCGCGACGCGGTATCTCCACACTTTGTGTCGATCAGCCAGGCTCCGGCGAAGCGATCCGTAAACAGGACATGCCGGCAACCCCCTACTCCGAAGAGTGGGCGACGCCTTGCTACGAATATCTCGCCGGCCGCGATGACGTCGATGCAGAACGCATTGGCATTTCCGGGATTTCCCTTGGCGGACACTTTGCAGCGCGCGCCGCGGCCTATGAGCCACGTTTTGCGTCGGGCGCGATCTGGGGGGCGAACCACAACTGGTACGAAGTGCAGGTTGGGCGTCTCGATCGCGAAGGCGAGAACCCGGTGCCCCACTACTGGAAGCACGTCTATTGGGTATTCGGAGCCGACAACAAGGAAGACTTCTTCAAGAAAATTGAAGGCATGAACATGAACGGGCATATGGATCGCATCAAGATGCCCTTCCTGATCACCCATGGCGAGAGCGATCGCCAGATCAATGTGAAATACGCTCATCAAGCCTTCGAGCAACTCAGCAACTCGGCAAAGCCAGAGCTCAAGATATTCACATCACGCGAAGGCGGCGTCGAACACGTCGGCGCGGACAACATGTCTTTCGGACGCGACTATATTGCCGACTGGTTTGCCGACACTCTGGGCGGACGGACTGAGTAGTTAAGTAGGGAAAAGGGGACCCGGAAATGCTGAGCGAAATTCCTCGAATTGCTGTGGACCCATTTTCCGAAGCGTTTATCAGTGATCCCTACGCCAATCATGCAGAGCTGAGAGATGTCGGCCCCGTCTTCTGGCTGGAGGCGATAGGCGCTTACGGTGTCGCTCGCCACGATGAGGTAACCCAAGTGCTCGGCAATCACGACATCTTCGTATCCAGCCGGGGACTTGGACTAGCGGATTTCTCCAGGGAAAAGCCCTTTCGACCTCCATCCCTTCTGCTTGAAGCAGATCCCCCGCTGCATACGCGCACACGCGATTTGATGAACCGGATTGTCGCGTTGCCTGTGCTTCGCGCTATCGAACCTTTGTGGCGGGAAAAGGCAAAAGTTCTGGTTGACGAATTGCTTGAACAACAGCGCTTCGATGCGGTCGTCGATCTCGCAGAAGAATTCCCAATGCGGATTTTCCCAGATGCCGTCGGCCTTATGGATGAGGGTCGGGAGCATTTGCTGACTTATGCCTCGATTGTCTTCAACGCCTTTGGTCCCCGAAACAAGATCTTCGAGGACGGTATGGCTGATGCGGAAGAAGCGACGGCTTGGGTCGCGGAGGCCTGCAAGCGCGAAAACCTGAAATCCGATGGCTGGGGTGAGGCTGTCTACCAGTCTGCTGACCGGGGTGATTGCTCTCATGACGAAGCTGAGCGGCTGGTACGCTCTTTCCTGTCGGCGGGTGTCGATACAACCGTGAACGGAATTTCCAATCTGCTGTATGCGTTCACGCAGTTTCCCGACGAGTGGCAAAAGATGGATACGAGCACCAGCGCAACGCGGCGGGCCTTTAACGAGGGATTGCGCTGGAGATCGACCGTTCAGACCTTCTTCCGCACCGTTGCGGAGGACACCAGAATTGGTGATGTGGACATTAAGGAAGGCGCGAAGATCATCACCTTTCTCGCTACGGCCAACCGCGACGAGCGCCGATGGGACGATCCCCATACATTTGACGTGACGCGCAATGCAGCCGGGCATGTGGGCTTCGGGCACGGCATACATGCCTGCCTCGGTCAGATGGTCGCACGAATGGAGGCTGATGCCCTGCTGTCAGCGATGCGCGAGAAAATCGCCCGGATCGAAGCAGACGGACCAGCCGTACCCCGCCTGAACAACACACTCTGCTCTATGGCCAGTGTACCGGTAAAAATTCAAAAGACAGGGAACTGAAATGACTGAAGCACCTTTTCGCCGGATCGTGACCGGGCATAATCCTGAAGGCAAGGCGATTATTCAGGAAGACGGACCTCCGCCGCGCGTCCAGAGGATCGGTGGCGAAACAGGTCCAATGTTCTACGAAGTCTGGAACACGACCGCCACTCCTGCCCCCATCGATCATGCAAGCGGCGAACCTCCCGAAAGCAGCATTGTTCTCGCTCCACCCAAGAATGGAACGCGAATCCGAGTGTTGGACATACCGCCAGATGATCCGAGCTTCGAGCACATGACGCCGGAAGAAAGAAAGGCTCATTTTGCCGAGATTGGTGCAGCAGATGCCGTCGCGGACGACGGCAAAAGCGACCGACACGCCCATATGCACCGTACCGAGACGATTGACTACGGCATCGTGCTCGATGGTGAGCTTGTCCTCATTATGGACGAAGGAGAAACGACTGTCCGGGCAGGCGACATCGTGATCCAGCGCGGCACCAATCATGGCTGGGCCAATCGCACAGACAGGAATTGCCGCATCGCCTTCATCCTGATCGACGGTCAGTTCGACCCGGCACTGGCTTAGGAACATGCGATGAGACTTGCGACACGCGACAACGGGACTCCTGACGGCCAGCTGGTGGTCGTCTCCAGCGACAATGACTGCTTTGTCGCCGCGAATGGCATCGCGACAGACTTGCTCGATGCCATGACACGTTGGGCAGATGTGGCCGGGCCCCTTGCCGCTTTGGCGAAGCAGCTTGAGGCAAACCAGGACAGCGCCGAAGCATTCGACAGCGCGTCTGCGTTGGCACCGCTTCCGCGCTCCTGGCAATGGCTCGACGGATCCGCCTTCCCGCAACACGGCTTACTGATGCAGAAGGCTTTCAACCTGCCGCCGATCGAGAGCGATCAGCCCCTGATGTACCAAGGCATGTCTGACCGATTTTATAGTGGCACTGCCGATGTGCCCTTTGGCAGCGAAAAGGACGGCATCGACTTTGAGGGTGAGTTCGCCGTCATCGTCGATCATGTCCCAATGGGCACCCGCGCCGCCGACGCGATGGACCATATCAAGCTGGTGATACAGCTGAACGACTGGAGCTTGCGCACGATTGCACCGGTCGAGATGAAAACCGGTTTCGGCTGGGTGCAGGCCAAACCCGCCTGCAGCGTCGCGCCCGTCGCAGTGACTCCTGATGAGCTCGGCTCGGCGTGGTCAGATGGCCGCGTCTGCCTTCCCTTGCGGGTAGAACTGAACGGCAAACGCTTCGGCGAAGCGGACGGCTCCGAGATGGAGTACGGCTTCCATGATCTCGTCGCCCACGCCGCGGCGACCCGGGACCTCGTCGCAGGTACGATTATCGGCTCTGGCACAGTCTCGAATAGGGACTACGCCACCACTGGATCGTCGTGCATTTCCGAGCGACGCGCCATCGACATGATCGAGCATGGTGAAATCCGCACCCAATTCATGTCGTTCGGCGACCGCATCAGGATGGAAGCCCGCCGCAACGATGGACGACCACTATTTGGAGTGATCGACCAGTTTGTCAGGCCAGCAAAAACTTAATCAGGGAGCTTTGAGGCAATGAGCATTCTCGGAAAAATATTCGGCGGTAGCAGGAAATCGACGCAGGCCGCCGATGAGCCGACGAATTCAGCCGGCAGCAAGGCATGGTCTATCCTGGTAATCGGTGGAGGGATCGGCGGACTGACCGCCGGAATCGCGCTGCGCCGAAAGGGCTTTGACGTTGAGATTATTGAGCGGGATCCGGAATGGTCAGTCTACGGCGTCGGTATCATTCAGCAGAACAATGTCGTGCGCGCTGTCGCGGAACTTGGTGTCATTGATGACTATGTCGATGCCGGTTTCGGTTTTGATCATGTCAAGATCTTCCTTCCGAACGGAACTGAAGTGGCTCACATCCCAACGCCCGCATTGACCGAGAACTATCCAGCCTGCGTCGGCATCGGTCGTCCGGCCCTCCAACGCGTCCTCGGCGATCGTGCAAAGGCCTCTGGGGCGAATATCCGCCTGGGCCTGACCGCCGAGATCATTAACGACACCGGTGATCGGGTGGATGTCACATTCTCCGACGGCACCAAGGGCAGCTATGATCTGGTGATTGGCGCCGACGGTCTCTACTCCCAGACACGCGATATGTTGTTTCCTGATGCGCCTAAACCAGAGTTCACGGGACAATCTGTCTGGCGCTACAACTTCAAGCGTCCGGATGACGTACAGGGACTGTGGATCTACAATGGTACTCCGGGTGTTGGCCTGGTGCCGATGACCAAAGATCTCATGTACATGTACGTCACGACCGCCGAGCCGGGCAATCCATGGATTCCGCCTGAGAAGCTGGCGAGCGAAATGCGCAAGCGCATGACGACCCCGTCCCCGATGGTTCAGGAGCTTGTCGATAGTGTCATCGACAATGACAGCGTCGTCTACCGCCCGCTCGAATGGCTCATGGTCGAGGGGCCATGGCACAAGGGCCGAGTTGCGCTGCTGGGCGATGCCATCCACGGAACGACACCGCATCTCGGTCAGGGTGCCGGCCTCGCAATCGAGGATTCACTCGTCATCGCGGACGAGCTTTCAAAGGCGGCCACCCCGGAAGAAGCATTCGAGAAATATCGCGACCGCCGGTTCGAGCGTTGTGATTACATCGTCAAGAACAGCCTCGCGATCTGCAAGGGCCAACTCGGCGAAGGTCCACTCATCGACAATAGCAAGGCATCTGCGGAGGCCATCGGCGTTGTGTCGCAACCGATCTAGACAGAGTCATGCCGATCGGTCGCCGGCACGCATCCAGCGCCGCGGTCGGATTGTTGAAAAACGCTGTCGGAGCACCACGGACGTCATAGGCAAGGAAAGAAAAAGAATACTTTCCTATTCCCACTCGATCGTGCCGGGGGGTTTGCTCGTGACGTCATAGACGACACGGTTGACGCCTTTGACTTCGTTGATGATGCGGGTCGCCACACGGCCGAGGAACTCGTGCTCGAACGGGTAATAGTCCGCCGTCATCCCGTCGGTTGAGGTCACCGCGCGCAATGCCAGAACCGCTTCATAGGTCCGCTCGTCCCCCATCACGCCAACCGTGTTGACGGGCAGCAGCACGCTGAAGGCCTGCCAGATCTCGTCATAGAGACCAGCCTTGCGGATTTCCTCGATATAGATCGCATCGGCCTTGCGCAGCGTGTCAGCCTTCTCACGCGTGATCTCGCCCGGGATGCGGATGGCCAGGCCCGGCCCCGGGAATGGATGCCGCCCGATAAAGCTCTCCGGCAGGCCCAATTCCCGGCCCAGCGCCCGCACCTCGTCCTTGAACAGTTCGCGCAGCGGCTCGACCAGTTTCATGTTCATGCGTTCCGGCAGGCCGCCCACATTGTGGTGGCTCTTGATCGTGACGCTCGGCCCGCCCAGCGCCGACACGCTCTCGATCACGTCCGGATACAGAGTGCCCTGCGCCAGGAAATCTGCGCCGCCGATCTTCTTCGCCTCTTCCTCGAACACGTCGATGAACAGGCCGCCAATGATCTTGCGCTTGCGTTCGGGGTCCGACACGCCATCCAGCTTGCCAAGGAACAGGTCGGAGGCGTCCACATGCACCAGCGGGATATTGTAATGCTCGCGGAACAGATTGACGACCTGCTCGCTCTCGCCCTGACGCATCAGGCCGTGATCGACATAGACACAGGTCAGCTGGTCCCCGATGGCCTCATGGATCAGCACGGCCGCAACCGAGGAATCCACACCGCCCGACAGGCCGCAGATCACCCGGCCCTTGCCGACCTGGTCGCGGATTTTCTCGATGGCCTCGGCGCGATAGGCCGCCATGGTCCAGTCGCCCTTCAGGCCGGCCACGCCGTGCGTGAAATTGCGCAGCAATTCGCGGCCATGCACCGTATGCACGACTTCCGGGTGGAATTGCGTGCCGTAGAATTTGCGTTCCGGATCGGAGATGATCGCATAGGGCGCGCCCGGCGACTTCGCGATCACGCCAAAGCCCGGCGCCATGTCGGCGACATGGTCGCCATGGCTCATCCAGACCTGCTCGCTGTCGCCGGCATGGAACAGGTCCGACAGGATCGGATCATCGACGACCTTCTCGATGAAGGCGCGGCCAAACTCGCGGCTGGTACCGCTTTCCACGCGGCCGCCCAGCTGCTGCATCATCACCTGCTGGCCGTAGCAGATGCCAAGAACCGGCACGCCAAGCTCGAAAATCGCGTCATCGGCGCGCGGGCTGTCCTCCCAGGTCACGCTGGACGGGCCACCGGACAGGATCACCGCCTGCGGGCCATAGGCGTCCAGGAACGCCTTGTCGACCTTGTTGAATGGGTGAATTTCGCAATAGACGCCGCTCTCGCGCAGGCGCCGTGCAATCAGCTGCGTCACCTGGCTGCCGAAATCGACAATGAGGGCGCGTTCATGTCTCTGCTCAGTCATGGCGCCCGATAGCCGAGACAGACAGATTCGTCCACATCTGAAGGGCTGTTCCGGCGCGCCTATTGACGGTCTGGCCCAAAACGTCCGACCTTCCGGCCATGACTGATGCGCTTTCGCTCACCGAACTCAGGCAGACCGCCCTGGCCAGGGCCCGCTCCGGCGACTGGTCCGGCGCGGCTGCGACCCTGCGCACCGTGCTGGCCGACACGCCGACCGATCTGGGCAGCCTGCTCCTGCTCGGCGATGTCAGCCATTCCGGCGGCGACACGCCTTCTGCGTCGGACGCCTATCGCGCGGCCCTGTCCCTTGCGGCGCAGGCGCCAAATTTGCCCGCGCCGGTTCAGGCCGGTCTGCAGCGCGCTCAGGCCCGGCTGGCGGATTATGCCTCGGACTATGCCGCGCGCCTGGACGGCCTCATCCCGCCACAGCAACGCTCTGCCCGCTTTGACCAGTCCCTCGACATCCTGCTCGGCCGCCAGCCCGTCTATCTTCAGGAACCCCGCCGATACTATTTCCCCGGCCTGCCCCAGATCCAGTTCTACGATCCGGCCGCCTTTGACTGGGTGCCGGAACTGGAAGCCAGGACCCCGGACATCCAGAGTGAACTCCGCGCCGTCCTCGCCGAGGACCAGTCAAGCTTCCGGCCCTATATCGAACGCACCAGCGGCCATCTGGGCGGACAGGACCATCATTTGCTCGACAATACCGACTGGAGCGCCTTCTATCTCTGGAAGGATGGCGCGAAGGTCGAGGCCAACTGCACCCGCTGTCCCGTCACCACCGCGGCGCTGGAACGGGTCCCGCTGGACTTCGCAGAAGGCAAATGCCCGTCCGTCCTGTTCTCTGTTCTGAAGCCCGGCGCGCATATCCCCCCGCACAATGGCATGGTGAACACGCGCCTGATCTGCCATCTGCCGCTGATCGTGCCCGGCCCGGCCTGGCTGCGCGTCGGCAGCGAAACGCATCACTGGCAGGAAGGGAAAATCGTCATCTTCGACGACACGATCGAGCATGAGGCAAAGAACGAAGCCGACCAGACGCGCATTGTGCTCCTGTTCGACATATGGCGCCCGGAACTGACCGAACAGGAACGACGCGAAGTCGCCACCCTGCTCGGCGCCATCGACACTTTCAGCGAAAGCTAGGTTCAGCCCGCTTTGCGCAACACTGCGAAGAAGAATCCGTCCGTGCCCGCGCGGCGCGGGGTCAGTCGTACGCTGCCTGTGGGTGCACGGAACTTGCGGATCATCGCCGCGCCGTCTTCGGTCAGCAGGCCGGACGCGATAGCCGCCTCTGCGGCGTCTTCCTCGGTGAAGTCCGGGTGGGCAGACAGGAAGTTTGCCACGCGGTCCTCGTCTTCCTCGATCAGGAAGGAACAGGTCGCATAGACCAGCCGGCCACCCGGCTTCACGAACTGGCTGGCCGCCGCCAGAATCTCGTCCTGCTCGCCCATGCGCTTTTCCAGCTGCTTCTCTTTCAGCCGCCACTTGGCATCCGGGCGGCGACGCCAGGTGCCTGTGCCGGTGCAGGGCGCATCAACGAACACGCAATCCATCTGCCCCGTCAGGTCTTCCAGCTGTGTCGGCTCGCTCGGATGCACCAGCTGCACATTGTGCGCGCCGGACCGCTTCAGGCGCGGGATCAGTGCCGACAGGCGCCGCCCGTCAATGTCATAGGCAAAGATCTGCCCCTTGCCCTGCATCTGCGCGGCCATGGCCAGAGTCTTCCCGCCGCCGCCTGCGCAATAGTCCAGAACCTGCTCGCCCGGCTGGGCATTGGCTGCCGCGGACGCGATCTGGCTGCCGGCATCCTGCACCTCGACCCAGCCCTTGGAATAGGCCGGAATGCTCTCAAGGCTCGCCTCGCGCTCGCTCGGGTCACGCGCTGGAATGTTGAAGGCATTGACCAGCAACGGAGAGGCTTCGGCCTTCGCGCTGCGCAGCGGTTGGGCCGCTTTCTCGGCGTCCACTTTCAGCGTGTTGACGCGCAGGTCGACATCCGCGCGCACGGCCATGGCCTGTGCCTCGACGGCGGCTTCCTCGCCGAACACGCGCGCCATCATCGGCGCCATCCATTCCGGATAATCACCCTGCACATGCGGCGGGGCCACCGGGTCCGGCGCCATCACCAGCCGTTCGCGTTCGTCCAGCGTCAGCTTGCTGGGCGCATGGTCTTCATCCATTGCGTCGTCGATCTGGCGGATGTTCCAGCCCCAGGCATGCGCCAGCGCGCCGAGGATCAGCGCACGCGGGCTGTCGTCACCCATCGCATGCGCAATCGAATTCCTCTTGCGCAGCGCGTCCAGCACCAGCCCGCTGACCCAGGCCCGGTCCTTCGATCCGGCATAGCGCGCGCGCTTGCCCCAGTCCCGCGCAGCCGATTTCACCGGCTGGTGCCGGGTCAGCACGTCATTCAGCACGTCGATTGCCGCTGCGATGCGTCCGCCATTGCGCATGGAAATAGCCTCTCGGGTCTCTGCAAACCGCCCTGTTACCGCGCAAATCCAGTCAGGGAAACCGGCAAAGGCTTAACCCGCTGTCTCCACCACATGTGCGGCCATCGCCCGCCCGCTTTCCACGGCGTGGCTGGCAAGGGCGCCCAGCGCCCAGTCTCCCCCGGCGATCAGGCTGGCGTCGGCAGTCGCGACAAAGGGCTTGCCCAGCGGCGTGCGCACCCGCGCATAGCGCCAGCGATGGGCCGCGAGATAGTCCGGCCCCGTCGGCACATCCGCCTGCTCGCGGAACGCGTCGAACAGCGCCTGCGCGGCATCCTCCTTCTCCAGCTCCAGATTGGCCTCGCTCCAGGCCTCGCTGGCATGCACCGTCCAGCGCTCGAAACCGGTCTGGCCCGGCTTGGCCAGCATCGGGATGGCAGTCGCCAACGCCCCCTGCAGCGGCTTGACCTCCTGCTCCAGCCCGGTCGGATCGGCAAAGGCCAGCAGCAAGGTCCAGAGCGGTGACATCTCCGCCGCCGCGATCTCGTGCGCCAGTGCGTCATCTGCTGCCGTCAGCGCGGCGGCCTGCACCGGCGGCGCCGTGACGATCACCCGGTCGAACACACCCAGACTTGTGCCGGTCTGGTCCCGCAGCGCCCAGCCGGATTCGGTCCGCACCAGGGGCTGCACCTCGATCTGCGTCTGAACCTCCAGACCGCCGGACAGGTGCCGCGCCAGCGCGCTCATGCCCGGCAGGCCGGTCTGCCGCATGCCCGGCTCGGCCCGCGACCAGACCTCGCCCGCCACGGGCACGCTTTCCGGCACGCCCGGCGCACCATGGTCAATCGGCCCGAACTCGGTTCGCCGCGTGGCCAGCCGCCCGCCCAGCCCCCGGCTCTTCTCGAACACGACCGTCGCCCGCCCGGCCGCCCGCAGGCCCTGCGCCGCCGTCAGCCCGGCCAGGCCCGCTCCGATGATCGCAATCCGCTCCATCCTGCACACTCCCTGTCTGTCACAGGGCTGACCTAGGGCGCGGTCTGGCCAAGTCCCGTCAAAAATGCCGTAATGCCTGTGTGGGAGAATACACATGCTGCAACTGGACCTGCCTGCGGGGATCAAGCCCGCCAATCCGCTGGACTGGCGCCAACTCGGCAACATCACTGCCGAGGCTTTTTCGGAAGATCCGATCAATCGCTGGATCTTCGGCACCGACGCGGCCATGCAGGCGACCTTCAGACAGCTCGCCCGGGACGTCTACCTGCCGCATGGTATCTGCCACATGATCGGGGATGAGGCGGCCACGATGTGGAGCCTGTCGGATGCCCGCCAGGGCCTGTCGCCGGTCCAGACCCTGCGGCTCGCCTGGTCGCTGATGAACAAGGGCTCCAGAGGCGCCATGAAGCGCGCGATGGGCGCAGGCGAGATCATGGCACGGCACCACCCCTCAGACCCGCACCTCTACCTCTTCACCATCGGCACACGGAAGGCCGCACGCGGCACCGGGCTCGGCAAGGCGATCCTGCGCCCCATGCTGGACGCCGCCGACCGCGAAGGCCTGCCCTGCTATCTGGAAAACACCAACCCCGCCAATTCCGGCTTCTATATGAGCCACGGTTTCGAACGGATGGAAGTATTTGAAGTGGGCCAAGGCTCTCCGCCGATGGAGGCGATGTGGCGGAAGCCCGTTCAGGGGTCGCCCACATAAAAATCCCCGTAGGGCGGGTTAGCCAAAGGCGTAACCCGCCTTCCCGATCTACCGCGTCAGCGAATAATTCGGGCTTTCCCGTGTCATCTGCACGTCGTGGACATGGCTTTCCTGAAGGCCCGCGCCGGTGATCTGGACGAATTCGGCCTTCTCGTGCAGCTCGGTGATCGTCTTGGCACCGACATACCCCATGGCCGCGCGCAGGCCACCGACCATCTGGTGGATGATCGGGCCGAGCGGGCCCTTGAACGGCACCTGGCCTTCAATGCCTTCCGGCACCAGCTTCTCCTGCGCGGCGTCCTTCTGGAAGTAACGGTCGGCCGAGCCGCGCGCCATCGCGCCGAGGCTGCCCATGCCGCGATAGGCCTTGTACGAACGGCCCTGGTACAGGAACACTTCGCCCGGTGCCTCTTCGGTGCCGGCAAACATGGAACCCATCATCGCGGTCGAGGCTCCGGCGGCCAGCGCCTTGGCAAAATCGCCCGAGAATTTGATGCCGCCATCGGCAATCACCGGCACGCCGCTCGCCTGCGCCGCATTCGCGCACGCCTCGATGGCGGTCAGCTGGGGCACGCCCACACCGGCGACGATCCGCGTCGTGCAGATGGAGCCCGGCCCGATGCCAACCTTCACGGCATCCGCGCCCGCATCGATCAGCGCCTTGGTTGCTTCCGCCGTCGCCACATTGCCGGCAATGATCTGCACGGAGTTCGAAATCTTCTTCGCCCGCTCAACGGCCTGCGCCACGGAGATGGAGTGGCCATGCGCGGTGTCGATGATCACACAGTCGACGCCTGCATCAATCAGTGCCTCGGTCCGCTCGAAGCCCGCATCGCCGACCGTCGAGGCCGCCGCCACGCGCAGGCGCCCGGCCGCATCCTTGGCGGCGTTCGGGTTCACGGCCGCCTTGTCCATATCCTTCACGGTCAGCAGGCCGACACAGCGATTGTCGTCATCCACGATGACCAGCCGCTCGATCCGGTGCTTGTGCAGCAGGCGCCGGGCCTCTTCATTCGATGTGTCCATCTTCACCGTGACCACGGCCTTGGTCATCAGATTGGCGACGGATTCGGACACATCTTCGGCAAAGCGCGTGTCGCGATTGGTGATGATGCCCACCACCTTGCCTGCGCCATCGACCACCGGAATGCCGGAGAAGCCGGTGCGCTGCTTCAACTCGTTGAGATCGCCCAGGCTCGCAGAGGGCGAGATCGTCACCGGGTTCATCACCACGCCGCTCTCATACTTCTTCACCATGGCCACTTCACCGGCCTGCTGCTCGATGGAGAGATTGCGGTGAATCACGCCAATGCCGCCGGCCTGCGCCATGGCAATCGCCAGGCGCGCCTCGGTCACCGTGTCCATCGCCGCAGAGATCAGCGGGATGTTCAGCGGAATGGCCTTGGTCAGGAAGGTTGAGACATCGACGTCAGCGGGCATGACCTCGCTGGCCCCGGGCTGGAGCAGCACGTCGTCGAAGGTAATGGCTTGTCGGATTTTCATGTGGGGAGCTCCCTTTTTGGCCCCATAAGGGAGTCGCGGGGCTTTGTGAAGTCCCTCCCTGAAAATCCGTGCGCATGGCTGCAATTCTCGCAACTTCCCTATGGTCATGAGCCGCGAAGTGTCGTTAGTTTCATTTGTAATCAATTGCTCTGGGAGGAAGCGTGCGATGCAATTGTCAGATTATGGTCTCAGCCGCGAGCGCGGTTTCCTGTCATCCTTCGACCCGGCCGGCATCACCCTGCCACAGGCCCTGCAGCCGATTCGCGAAACCGCGCTGGCCCTGCCGCGCATCCTCCCGACCGGCCGCGTCCGCGCCCATCTGGAGGCGCTGCCCGCGCTCGACCTGACGGATTTCCTCGCCACGGCCAGCGAAGCCGAACAGCGCATCGCCATGCTGCACTACAGTTTCATGGTCCAATCCTATGTCTGGGGCGAGAAGGAGCCGCCCAGGGCCCTGCCGGCCTGCCTCGCCGTGCCGATCTGGCAGATTGGCCAGGCCATCGGACAGCCGCCGCTGCTGCCCTATTCCAGCTACACGCTGGAGAATTGGGGCCGGTTCGATCCGGACGGCCCGATCGACCTCTCGAACATCTACACGATCCAGCATTTCGATGGCGGCCTCGACGAAGCCTGGTTCATCCTCGTCCATGTCGCCATCGAGGCCCGGGCCGGCGAATTGCTGGAAGAAGCCACCCGCCTTGTCTCGCATCTCTCACAGGCAGACCCGGACGCGTCCGCCATCGAGACCAGCCTCGCGGCCATGTCCGGTGCCTGGGATGACATCAACGCCATTTTCGACCGCATGCCCGACCAGTGTGACCCCTATGTCTATTTCCACCGGGTGCGCCCCTGGATTCATGGCTGGAAGGACAATCCGGCTCTCGGCGACGGCCTGATCTATGAAGGCGTCACCGAGACCGGCGGCAAGCCGCAGGCCTTCCGGGGCCAGACCGGCTCGCAATCTTCCATCGTACCCGCCATGGACGCCCTGCTCAGCGTCGGTCACGCCGCCGACCCGCTGCGCACCTTCCTCGACGAACTGCACGCCTATCGCCCGCCGCAGCATCGCCGGTTCATCGAGGACCTGCGCGCCCGCAGCACCCTGCGCGACTATATCGGGACGGCGGGCCACACGGCCCTCACCACGCTCTACAATGACAATGTCCTCAAGCTTGCCCGTTTCCGCACGCGTCACCTCGAATACGCGGCCAGCTACATCAACAAGCAGTCAAAAGGCGGCGCGGGCAACGATCCCGATGTCGGCACTGGCGGCACCCCCTTCATGAAATATTTGAAAAAGCATCGCGACGAGGCCGAAGCGCACCTTCTGCCGGTCTGACCGGTCTCAGTCGACGCACAGGGTCGGCGTCGGCCGGCCGTTCTCGACGGTTGCGTAACATCCAAACGGGCTGTCCGTGACCTGGCATGTGCCGGTCACGTTCGCCTGCCGGTCCTCGATGCCGTCAAACGAGTTCAGGCGGCACTGCCCAAGGCAATCGGAATTGTCCGTGCACGCCTGACCGGCATCTGCAAACGTTTGTATACACTGTTCCCAGCCCAGCATCCCATCGCGTGCCACAATGCCCCCCGCCGCTTCGCAGGCCGCCCGCTCACTGGCAGATGCTGTCTCTCCCGCGAACTGGATCTTCTCATACGGGTCCGCCCCGGATTCGAATCCGCGCCCGTCGGCATAGACATCCTGCAAATAGGCGCATCCGGCCAGCACCAGGCTGGCAGCGAACAGGGTAAACACGCGGATCATCAGGCAAAACTCCTTTTATTTTAGCGCATTGGCGCTAGCGCAGACATGCTTCCTGTCACGGGCTCAATACCAGTGTGGTGCCCCATCACACACCCCTTCTGTCGCCCATGAAGACCGTGCCGTGCAAGGTTAATCGATGCAATCCCCGGTTTTTTTGGAACGATATCCGCCCTCTTGCATAATACTTGCAAAAGGTCACTCAGTCAGAGGCAAACAGGCGCACTTTCATGGGTTCCTCCCGTCCGCCCCTTCAACAGATCGTCGGAACGTCCCCCGTCTCCGTGGATGACGCGATTGACCGTGCGCTGGTCCTCGCGCGCGAAACCTATGGTGAACCGGACTGGTTCGAGATCGGAAACGCTCGCGGCTTCATCAAGGATGGTCGGGTTACGCATTATCAGGTCACGGTCGAACTGGGGTTTGAACCGGACAGCGCCAATCCCGGACGCTCGCATGATCACTACCTGAATTCGGTCATTGACCGCCGCCGCAACCGGCGCGCTCCGAACACGGTGGACCGCCGCTTCTAGCGGCCCCTGAAGCCTTTCGCCACAACAAAAATTTCCGGGCTGCCCGCACGGCTCGATGGCGGCTTGATGTGTTTCACCGTCTTGAAATGAGCCTTCAGCGTTTCCAGCACCTCCCTGGTCGCGCCGCCCTGGAACACTTTCGAACAGAAACTGCCCCCGGGCGCCAGGTGCTCGATCGCGAAGGCCACGGCCATTTCCACCAGGGCCACGGTCCGAAGATGGTCTGTCTGCTTGTGGCCGGTCGTATTGGCCGCCATGTCGGACAGGACCAGGTCCACCGGTCCGCTCAGCCCCTCCATCAAGGCCTCGACATCTTCCGGATGGGTCACGTCACCCTGCACGATGTGCGCCCCTTCCATCGGCTCCACCGGCAGCAGGTCGATCCCGGCCACTTCCAGCGCGCCTTTCTTCAGGGCCACCTGCATCCAGCCGCCCGGCGCGCAGCCCAGATCCACCACGCGTTGCCCCTTGCGCAGCAGGTCCATCTTCTCGTCGATTTCCAGCAGCTTGTAGGCCGCTCGCGCACGGTATCCCTCATCGCGTGCCCTGCGCACATAGGGGTCCTGCAACTGGCGCTCGATCCAGCGTTTCGAGCTTTCATTCTTGGCCCGGTGGGCAATCACCTTGCGTTCGCCCATTTGCCGGCCGGACGTATTCTTGTTGTCCTTGCCGGGGCCTTTCCAGCGGCGCTTGTTGTCATCCGTCATGCCCGGCCTCCGATGCCGATGGTTTGTCCCTGCCGTCGCGATTGCGGCGCTTGTCGCCCCCGCCCCGGCGGTTCCGGCGGGACGGCTTCTTGCCGTACATCATGCTCAACAGGAGGCCTTCACGCAGCCCCCGGTCGCCCACACGCAACCGTCCGGCCGGATAGGCCCGCCACAGCGCATCCAGGATCGCGCAGCCGGCCAGCATCAGGCCGGCGCGCTCCTCGCCAATGGTCGGCAGGGCGGCCCGGCCTTCCGGCCCCGCAGCCCGCAACATGCCCAGCACCTTCTCGCCTGCCGTCCGGTTCATCCAGGTTCCGTCCACCCGGTCGCGCCGATAGCGGTCCAGTTTCAGGTGCACACCCGCCAGGCAGGTCACCGTGCCGGACGTGCCGATCAGATGCGCCCCTCTCAGTTTCATGGCGGACCGGATTGCGGCCGTGCCCTGCCAAGTCTCGATCACGTCACCGCAATGATCGAGCATCGCCTGATAGGCATCGGCGTCTGGCAGGTGCGCATAGGCCTCGGTCAGCGTCACCACGCCCAGCGGCAGGCTGGTCCAGTTCTGGATCGGCGCCCGCTGGATCAGTCCATGCAGGCCATTGGCGCGCGCCAGTTCGGCATTCAGCCAGGACAATTCGGTAGACCCGCCACCAATATCCACGACCAGGACAGACGGCGCATCATCGCCGATCAGATCATGACAGCCGATGCTGGCCAATCGCGCCTCTTCCTTGGCGCCAATGATCTTGAAGGTCAGTCCGGTCTCTTCATGCACGCGCTGGATGAACTCGGCGCCATTCTCTGCCTTTCGGCAAGCTTCCGTCGCAATGCACCGCACCTTGCCGACCCCGTGCGATTTCAGCTTCCGGCGAATCGCCTTCAGCGCATCCAGCGCCCGTTCGATGGAGGCATCGGACAGCCGTCCGGTCTCGTGCAGCCCCTCGCCCAGCCGGGCAATCTGGGAATGCGAATCAACCACACGGAACGTCTTCCCGTGCGGCGTGGCCACCAGAAGGCGGCAATTATTTGTGCCCAAATCCACGGCCGCATACAGGTCCGCAGGCTTGGCCGGGCGCGGCCGGCCGCGTTTTCCGCGCCGGGCCGCCGTTTTTTTATCAGCCATAGTGTGGCCCAAATTTCTCAGTTGATGCATGGTGTACCACAGGAGTGCGAAATGGCCAGACGCGCATCACTCTTGGGAAGGCTGCTTGGCAGTATCGGGCTCGGTCGCCGCAAGGCGTCCGAGGCGCCGCTATTGCTGGACAGGCCACTGGACCGCTCCGCGCGCTACAATGACATCACACCTCTGGTTGCGAAATTTCAGATCGGCCAGGTCGTGCGCCATCGTCACTTCCCGTTCCGGGGCATCATTTTCGATGTGGATCCGGTCTTCGCAAACACTGATGAATGGTATGATTCCATTCCGGAAGAGGTGCGCCCGCGCAAGGATCAGCCCTTCTACCACCTGTTCGCGGAAAACGACCGGACGCATTACGTCGCCTATGTCTCGGAACAGAACCTCGTCATCGACGATTCCGAAACGCCGCTCAGCCATCCCGACATCCAGGACTGGTTCGACGAAACAGGCCGGGGCCGGTACGAGCTGAAAAAGGGCGTCGCCAACTGACCGCGTCAGCTGGGCAGGCTGTCCGGCGCCTCTCCTGACAGGCAGGCAATCACTTCATCCCAATGCGCCAGCGCCTCGGCATCGCCCATGGCGGCAATTTCCGCTGCCCGCAGCGTGGCGATGACTTCGGCATCCTCGCCATACTGGCGCAGCAATTGCGCCGCCACCTGTGCCGCCGCGCTCATTCCGCCTTGGCCTTGGCCCGCGCAATCGCAGCCGTGGTCGATTGGCCGTCCACCAGTGGGACGATATGCACCGTGCCGCCACGTGCCTGCACCGTGTCCGCGCCGACAATCGTGTCGATCGTGTAGTCGCCGCCCTTGACCAGCAGGTCCGGCTGCAGCGCCTCGATCAGGTCCCGCGGCGTGTCCGCGTCGAACACGACCACCGCATCCACGGCCATCAGGCCGGACAGGACCCGCGCGCGGGAATCCGCGTCATTCACCGGCCGGGTCGGACCTTTCAGGCGCCGCACCGACGCATCGGAATTCAGGCCGACAACCAGCCGTCCGCACCGCGCCTTGGCCTCTTCCAGCACACGCAGATGACCCGGATGCAGGATATCGAAACAGCCATTGGTGAACCCGACCGTCAGGCCGGCCTCGCGCCATGTGGCCACCTGGGCCATCGCCGTATCGAGGGACAGATAGCTGACCCCGCCATTGCGCAGGCCCATCTGCAGGGCGCTCAGCACTTCCTCGGCGGAAACGGTGGCGGTCCCGGCCTTGCCCACCGCGATGCCGGATGCGGTGATCGCCAGGCTGACCGCATCGGCCAGCGTGCCGCCTCCGGCCAGGCCCAGGGCCAGGGCCGCAATGCTCGTATCACCAGCGCCGGACACATCATACACCTCCCGCGCCTGACCACTCAGATGCACGGCCGGTGCGCCATCGGCAGCAAAGGACATGCCCTTGGCGGCCCGGGTCACGACGATCGCCTTTGCCGGCAGCACGCTCTGCGCCGCCACAAGGGCCGTCTCGACATCCTGGTCGGTCTCCACCGGCAGGCCCATGGCAACTGCCAGTTCGCTCGCATTCGGCTTGATCAGGTCCACGCCGCCATAGCGCGCAAAATCGCGCCCTTTCGGATCGGCGATCACCGGAATGCCGTGCCGCGCGCCCGCCTCCAGCGCCGCTGCAATGACACCATCTGTCACCGCGCCCTTGGCATAATCCGACAGGATGATCACGCCGGCCGACTCCGCCTCGTCGGCGATCGACGCGATCAGTTCCGCTTCCGGTCCGGCCTCAATCGGGCTTGTATCCTCGGCATCGACGCGCAGCAGCTGCTGGCCACCGGCAACAAAGCGCGTCTTCAGCGTGGTGGACCGGTCGCGCATCGCGATCAGATCGGCGTCCACTCCGTCGATACTGCCCAGAAGCGCGGCCAATTCTCGGCCTTCGCCATCATCGCCTACCACACCGATCAGCGACACCGAAAGGCCCAGCGACGCCAGATTGCGCGCCACATTGCCCGCTCCGCCCGGCATGGCGGCCTCGCGGGTCCGCCGCATGATCGGCACCGGTGCCTCGGGCGAAATCCGCGTCACGCCGCCATAGATGAACCGGTCGAGCATGACATCGCCGACACAGACCACGCGTTTACCCTTTGCGGCCCGGACCAGATCCGGGAGATGAGTGCCTGACATATCGGTTACAGCGCCTTGGGGGTTTTGATTCCGTTGAACATCGCTGTGGTATATCCCTCCAGACCGGGGGGCGGAAGGCCGGGAGACCATTCGCCGGTGATCCAGTCCGGACGGCCGCGCGTACACAGTCCGGAAATCGCCTGAAATCGCCCGTCTGGTCCCGCCTGGAGGTCTTGTGTCAAAATCCGCTCCTGCAATTGTCTGGTTCCGGGAAGACCTCCGTCTGACCGACAATCCGGCACTGCATGCTGCCGTGGCCTCCCACCGGCCGCTGGTCCTGCTCTTCATCCATGACGAGGCCACAGACGGTCTGCGCCCCCATGGCGGCGCCTCGAAATGGTGGCTCGACAAGTCGCTGCGGGCGCTCGCAGAGAGCATCGACGCCGCCGGCGCACGCCTCACCCTGCGGTCCGGAAAATCGGCCGATGTGCTGGATGACATTATCCGCGAAACCGGCGCCGAAGCCGTGTTCTGGAACCGGCGCTATGACAAGCCCGAACGCGATCTCGACGCCCGCATCAAGGAAGACCTCACCGGCCGCGGCATCGACGTGTCCAGCTACAATGCCCGCCTGCTCAACGAGCCCTGGGCCGTCGAAACCAATGCCGGCGGCTATTACAAGGTCTTCACACCCTACTGGAAACAGGCCCGCCAATGCGTCGATGCGCGCGACACCTATGGCCGGCACAAGACGCTGAGCGGCCCGAAGGTCGACAGCGACTCCCTCGACGATTGGGGCCTGCACCCGACCAGGCCCGACTGGTCGACCGGCTTTGGAGACTGGACGCCCGGCGAAGACGGCGCACTCGCCCGGCTGGAGGACTTCCTCGACGGCCCGATCAATGGCTACAAGGACAACCGCAACCGGCCCGACATGGACTGGTCCACATCCGGCCTGTCGCCGCATCTGCGCTTCGGCGAGATCGGCCCGCTCCAGATCTGGCGCGCCGTCCATGCCGGCATGGAGGCGGGCAGCATCCACGAAAAGGACGGCCTGCATTTCCTGTCCGAGATCGGCTGGCGGGAATTCTCCCACACGCTGCTGTTCTACAATCCGGACCTTGCGACCGAGAACTACAACGACTCCTTCCGGCACATGCCCTGGCGCACCGACAAGGCAGCCCTCAAGGCCTGGCAGACCGGCCAGACCGGCTACCCCATGGTCGATGCGGGCATGCGCCAGCTCTGGCAGACCGGCTGGATGCACAACCGGGTGCGGATGATCGTGGCCTCCTTCCTGACCAAGCACCTCCTCCTGCCCTGGCAGGAGGGCGAGACCTGGTTCTGGGACACGCTGGTTGATGCCGACCCCGCCAACAATGCGGCCAGTTGGCAATGGACGGCCGGCTCCGGCGCCGATGCGGCCCCCTATTTCCGCGTCTTCAATCCGATCAGCCAGGGCACCAAGTTCGACGAGACCGGCGATTATGTCCGCCGCTTTTGTCCGGAACTGAAAGACCTGCCGGACAAATATCTGCATGCCCCATGGGAGGCCGACTCGGCCACGCTGAAGAAAGCCGGCATCACCCTCGGCAAGACCTATCCGAACCCCATCGTGGATCATTCCGTCGGCCGCCAGCGCGCGCTCGACGCCTATGACACATTGAAAGAGAAAAGAGACGCCGCATGAAGAAGATCGCTGTCATCGGATCCGGCATCTCGGGGCTCGGCGCCGCCTGGGCGCTGCGTAATTCCGCACACGTAACAGTTTTTGAACAAGCAGGCCGGGCCGGGGGGCACGCATGCACGCATGCGTTCGATTATGACGGTCACCAGACGCGGGTCGATCTCGGCTTCATCGTCTACAACGCACTGAACTATCCGAACCTGATCGGCTTCTTCGAGGCCCTCGGTGTCGAGACCCAGGCCTCGGACATGAGCTTTGCCGTTTCCGATCCGGATGGCTGGGAATGGGCCTCCACGCTGAACGGCATCTTCGCCCAGCGGAAGAACCTGTTCAGCCCGCGCTTCCACCGGTTCTGGCGCACAATCCTGCGCTTCAACGACATTGCCCGGGAGGAACTCGCCGCCGGCCGTATCAATGACACGACGCTCGGCGCCTGGCTCGACCGGCACGGCTTCGATGCGGATTTCCGCAGCAACTACATCCTGCCCATGGGCGCTGCCATCTGGTCGACCTGCGAAGACAGGATGCTGGACTATCCCGCCATCAGCTTCTTCCAATTCTTCGACAATCACCGCCTGATGCACAAGGAACGCCCGAAATGGCGCACCGTCTCCGGTGGCAGCGAACACTATGTCCGCCGCGTTGCGGACGCGCTCGGCGACCGTATCCGCCTCAATACGGGCGTCGAGCGCCTTTTCCCGTTCGGTCACCAGACCGCTCTGGTCACATCGGATGGCCGCCGGGAAGTCTTTGACGAGATCATCCTCGCCACGCATTCCGACCAGGCCTTGCGCCTGACCGAAGACAATTACGAAGACCAGGCCTTCCTGCTCCGCTCGGTCCGCTACCGTCCGAACCGCATCTATCTCCACCGCGACCCTGCCCTGATGCCGGCCCGCAAGGCCGCCTGGGCCAGTTGGAACGTGCTGAAGCAGGACAGCGGCGACATCTGCCTGACCTACTGGATGAATCGCCTGCAGGGCCTGCCGGACGAGCGCCCGCTGTTCATCACGCTGAACCCGGATACACCGCCCCGTGACGATCTGGTGTTCCATGAATACGAATTCGACCATCCCCAGTTTGACGCAGCCGCCGAAGCGGCCGTTCGCGGACTGAAACGCATCCAGGGCCAGGACGGCCTGTGGATCGCGGGGGCGTGGATGGGGCGTGGCTTCCATGAAGACGGGTTGAAATCCGGCCTCTCGGCGGCGCTCTCCCTCGGCGGGTCGGTGCCATGGACCCCGGAAGGCGTGGACATTGTCCAGCCAATGCGCAAGCTTCGCCTGGTGGAAGCTGTTGCCGAGGTGTCCGTTTGACCGATCCGCGCGCCCTGCCTGCCCTGACGCTGTGGACAGGCCAGACCGTTCATGTGCGCTACACGCCCTTTGAACGCCGGTTCGCCTACAGGCTGGTCCTGATCGATCTGGATATTGACCGTCTGGACGAGGCAGCCGCCGGCTCGTCCCTGTTCAACGTCAACGCCCCGGGTCTGTTCTCCTTCCGCACGGAGGATCACGGACCGAAGCAGGCCGGCGCGCCCTTGCGCCCCTGGGCCGAAGCCCAACTCGCCAGCGCCGGTGTCAGCCTGGATGGCGGGGCCATTCGCCTTGTCACCTTCCCGCGCCACCTGTTCTACAAATTCGCGCCACTGTCGCTCTGGTATGGCTACGGGCCGGAGGGGGATCTGCGCGGCATCATCTACGAGGTCAACAACACGTTCGGCGAACGTCATTGCTATGTCGCCGCCACAAGCGCCGGCCGCACCAGGCACAGCGCGCCGAAATCCTTCCATGTCTCGCCCTTCTTCGACGTCACCGGAACCTATCGTTTCACCCTGCGTTCGCCGGAGAACAAGCTGGGAGTGGTCGTGGAAAGCCTGAAGGACGGAGCCTGCCTGCACATGGCCAACATCTCGGCGCGGCGTCTGCCCGCAACGCCCGGAAACCTTCTGCGGCTCGCCCTGTCCAATCCGCTTTCGACGCTTGGCGTAACCGTCGGCATTCACTGGCAGGCCCTGAAAATCTGGCTGCGCGGCGCCGGCTACCGGCGCAAGCCGTCGCCCCCGGATTCCGGCACAACGATTGCTTTACCTGAAAAGATACGCAATTCTGAAAAGCGGAAGGATGCCGCATGACCGAGGTCATCAAAGCCAGCAGCCAGTCCATCCGGAACCTGAAGGATGTTCCGGCAAGTTTCCGACTGGCAGCCTTTGCCCTGCTGAACACGCGCGAGGGCAGCATTTCCTTTGTTCTGCCCGATGACCGTGTCCTCGAATACCGGCACGATTCAGATGGTCCGCACGCGACCCTGATCGTGCATGATTATGACTTCGTGAAACGGGCTTTGGCCGGCGGCGATGTCGGCTTTGCCGAGGCGTATATGGACGGTCAGTGGTCCACGCCGAACCTGACCGAAGTGCTTCGCTTCTTCTCGGCCAATTTCGACAATATCGGAAAGCTGGCGGTCGGCGGGGCGCTGGTGCGCTGGATCAACATGGTCCGTCACATGTTCAACCGCAATTCCCGCGAGGGCGCGAAAAAGAACATCATGGCCCATTATGATCTGGGCAATGATTTCTACAGCCTCTGGCTGGACCCCAGCATGACCTATTCCTCAGCCATCTTCGACAGTCCGAACATGAGCCTCGAACAGGGCCAGCACAACAAATACCAGAACATCTGTGACCGGATCAATGCCGGGCCGTCCTCGGAGATCCTCGAGATCGGATGCGGCTGGGGCGGATTTGCCGAATACGCCGCCGGGCAACGCGGCTCGAAAGTCACCTGTCTGACCATCTCGCCCTCCCAGCGGGACTTTGCCATGCAGCGCATGCAGAAACAGGGCCTCAGCGAGCGCGTCGAGATCCGGCTGGAAGACTATCGCGACCACAAGGGCACCTATGATGGCGTCGCTTCGATCGAGATGTTCGAGGCGGTCGGGGAATCCTACTGGCCGAGCTATTTCGCGAAAATCTTCGAGAGCCTGAAACAGGGCGGCAAGGCCGCGCTCCAGATCATCACGATTGATGATGATCTGTTCCCCAGATACCGCAAGCGCGTTGACTTCATTCAGCGTCACATCTTTCCGGGCGGCATGCTGCCCAGTGAAAAGGCCCTGAAAGGCCAGTTCCAGTCGGCCGGTCTGCGCCATGACGGCGTCACCTATTTCGGCCAGGATTATGCCCGCACCTGCCGCGAATGGGCGCGCGATTTCAACGCCAATTGGGACACGATCTCGAAACTCGATTTCGACGAGCCCTTCCGCCGCATGTGGAATTTCTACCTCTCCTATTGCGAAGCCGGCTTCACCGATGGCCGCATCAATGTCGGCCAGTTCCAGGTGTCAAAGGCTTAGATACCCTCACCTCCCACAAGCGGGAGAAGGGTTTACTGGTGCTCCGCGTCTGCCCCCTCTCCCTCTGGGAGAGGAGGGGCCCATTGCGTCAGCAATGGGAGGTGAGGGCCTTCAATCCCCGTCTCCCCCATATTTTCCCCTACGAAAACAACATCCAACCAAATCCCAATCCGCCAGCATTCTGCCGCCCGCATCCTGCCCTCATGTCAGGATCGCACTACACACCGCCCGTCGAAATCCGCTCAGCGGTCTGGCTGATGCTGAACACGCTCAGCCTCGCGGTGATCTCGCTGCGTGACCGGTTCGGCATTGCCGCCTGCACGCCCTTCCTGCCCCGACACGTACTGACCCGCCTGTCACGTTTCCTCGCCCAGGCCGAACCGGCCCTGCGCCGGTGCCTCTATCTCAGCGCAGCCGAACTCGGCGCCCTGCCCGCGCCAGCGCCCGCCCGGCCCGTGCCGGCGGGAGCGCAGCCTGCCAATCGCCCCGCCGGGCGGGTGGCCGGGCGCGCCGCTGCGCCGGTGTTCCGCCTGTTCGAAACCGGCACCGGCCGGGCCGGTTCCACGCCGCCACCAAAGACCTTTCGCACAGGCCCCCGCATTCGCTTTCTGGATACGAACGAAATTCCCGACATCCGGGAATATGCGTCTGACCCGGACGATATCCTGCCGGCCCGAACACTGGTGCGCCGCCTGTTTGCGCTCGATCACGCACTCGATCATCGCGACCGCTATATCCGCAAGCTGCGCCGGGGGCTGGCCGCGCCCCGAAAAATCCTGAAGCCGCTTGGCCGCCGCCTCTATCGTCGCGGCCCCCTGTCACTCCTTCAGGGCGACACCGCCAGGACACTCGACATCGAGGCACAGACGATTCAGCCCCGCTTCAATTCTTCCTGATACGGACAATATGGAAACACCCCGCACCGGCCGGAGCCCCTCCGCGCCGGATGCGGGTGCTGGTCCCTGAACAGTCTACCGCATCCCCGGCGAACGCCGGGGTCTCCCGCCGAAACTTTCACAAGCCAGCCGCATAGGGTCCCGGCGAGCGCCGGGATGACAGGAGAGGGTCAACCCCTAAACCAGCCGGCTCTGTTTCACCGCCGCGCCAATGAAGCTCGCAAACAGCGGATGCGGCTCGAACGGGCGGGATTTGAGTTCCGGGTGATATTGCACGCCAATGAACCAGGGATGAGACGGGATCTCGAAGATTTCCGGCAGCTTGCCATCCGGCGACAGGCCGGAGAACAGGCCGCCAGCCTTTTCCAGCGCCTCGATATACCCGGCATTCACCTCATAGCGGTGACGGTGGCGTTCGGAAATGTCCAGCGAGCCATAGATCTCTGCCACCTTGCTGCCCGGCTTCAGGCGGGCCGGATAGGCGCCGAGGCGCATCGTGCCGCCCTTGTCGGTATTGGCATCGCGCAGGACCTTTTCATTGCCCTTGGTCCACTCTTCCATCAGGCCGACCAGCGGCGCATCGGTCTCGGGATCATTCTCGGTCGTGTTCGCGTCCTCAATGCCGGCCATGTTGCGGGCCGCCTCGATCACGGACATCTGCATGCCATAGCAGATGCCGAAACACGGCACCTTGCGCTCGCGGGCAAACCGCGCCGCCCGCATCTTGCCATGCGCGCCCCGTTCGCCGAAGCCGCCCGGCAGGATGATGCCGTGCACGCCTTCCAGAATGTCCAGCGGCCGCGCCTCGTCATCGAATTCCTCGGAATTGATCAGGCGGATGTCGACCTTCACCTTGTTGGCGAGGCCCCCATGCGCCAGCGCTTCGGCAACGGATTTGTAGGCATCCGGCACATCGGTGTACTTGCCCACGAGGCCGATACAGACATTGCCATCAGGATGGTGGGTCGTGTGGGCAATCTGGTGCCAGCCGGACAGGTCCGGCTCCGGCGCGTCATCAATGCGGAAATGGGAAAGGACTTCCTTGTCCAGCCCCTCGGCATGATAGGATTCCGGCACGTCATAGATGTGGCCCACGTCGCGGGCCTCGATCACGCTGGACAGACGCACATTACAGAAGCTGGCAATCTTGCCTTTTTCGTTTTCCGGGATCGGTCGGTCGCAGCGGCACAGCAAAATATGTGGCTGGATACCAATGGAGCGCAGCTCCTTCACCGAGTGCTGTGTCGGCTTTGTCTTCATCTCGCCGGCTGCCGGAATATACGGAAGCAGCGTCAGATGGATGAAGCAGGCGCGCTCCGGGCCGAGTTCCTGGCCGAGTTGGCGGATCGCCTCGAAGAAGGGCAGACCTTCAATGTCGCCCACCGTGCCGCCAATCTCGCACAGGACGAATTCCACATCCTCGCCCGGATCGGACAGGACGAAATCCTTGATCTCGTTGGTGACGTGCGGAATCACCTGGATCGTCGCGCCCAGATAGTCGCCGCGGCGTTCCTTCTCGATGATGTGCTTGTAGATGCGGCCCGTCGTGATGTTGTCCGACTGGCGCGCCGAGACACCGGTGAAGCGCTCATAATGGCCAAGGTCCAGATCGGTCTCTGCGCCGTCATCGGTGACATAGACCTCACCATGCTGGCGGGGGCTCATCGTGCCGGGATCGACATTCAGATAGGGGTCAAGCTTGCGCAGGCGGACCTTGTAGCCACGCGCCTGAAGCAATGCGCCGAGTGCGGCGGAAGCGATACCCTTGCCAAGGGAGGACACCACGCCGCCTGTAATGAAAATATAGCGGATCATGGGATCACCCTGATGCGCCGGAGCCGGGGTCGTGCCCAGACCGTCCTGGCCTTCCAGCAGCGGCGCCGTCGGATCCAGCAGGTCGACCGGTCCGCTCGCACCCTCCTCGTCGGCGCCCAGCGCGCGCTCGACTTCGGTGCGCGTGTCATTGTTGCGATTGGCCAGCGTGGTCAGGCCCAGGCTGGTCAGGAAGAAGATGCCGCCAAACATGATGGTCGACCGCACCAGCGCTCCGGCTGCACCGCGTCCGGACATCAGCGATCCGGCGCCGCCACCGCCGCCCCCGCCAATGCCGAGGCCGCCGCCTTCGGATTTCTGGATCAGGACCAGGCCCGTCATGACAAGACAGGCAATGATGTGGACGACGAGAATGACATTCTGCATGGCTGGTGGGTTTCCAGTGAAATTCAAGCGGCCCGCATATCGCCATTGGGCGCGAACGCCAAGCCTTGGGCTTCAGTCTTTGGTTACTTTGCTTGGGCGTAAATGGCGAGGAAATCCTCTGCCTTCAAGCTTGCACCGCCAATCAGGCCGCCATTCACATCCGCCACTTCCAGGATTTCAGCTGCATTTCCGGGCTTCATGCTGCCCCCGTAGAGCAGCGGGATCCGGCTCGCCGCGTCGGCGCCGAACCGGTCTGCCAGACGCGCGCGAATCGCCGTGTGCACTTCATCAATCTGCGCCGGGCTGGCCACTTCGCCGGTCCCGATGGCCCAGATTGGCTCATAGGCCAGCACGATCTGGTCCGCTTCGGCGCCGTCCGGGATCGACCCGGCAATCTGGCTGGCCACGAAATCCAGCGTCTCGCCGGCCTTGCGCTGGTCCAGGCTCTCGCCAATGCAGATGATCGGGGTCAGGCCGGCCCGCAGCGCGGCTTCCGCCTGCGCGGCCACGATCTCATTGGTCTCGCCATGATCGGTGCGCCGCTCCGAATGGCCGACAATCACATGGCTCGCCCCCGCATCGGCCAGCATTTCCGCGGAAATGTCGCCCGTATGCGCGCCGCTTTCGGCGGGATGACAGGTCTCGCCCCCAACCTTCAGCGCAGAACCGTGGACCGCCTCGGCTGCCAGCGCCAGCAGCGTCGCCGGCACACATAGCAGGGCCTCGACCCCGGCCTTGCCCTGACCCACGCCTGCAGCAGCATCGCGGATTTCCCCCAGGCTGGCCTTCAGGCCATTCATCTTCCAATTCCCTGCAATAAGTGTTCTGGTCATAAGCTGTCCCTATCTTGAAAGACCTAGCGGGGTCGCCTAGCAAGCACTGGACCATCGCTCAACCTGCCAGAAAGACGCTGCCGACATGCTAGCCCTGATGAAAAGCCTGATGAATTCCTTCGTCGGGAAGATTATTATCATGATCATCATCGCGGGGATGGCCTTCTGGGGCGTGGACCAGATGTTCGCCCAGCTGCGCGGCGGACTGGGCTCCGACATGGCCAAGGCCGGCAGCCGCGGCTTCGATGCCGCCGTGTTTGACCGCCGCGTCGAAACCGTGCTGCGGAACATCAATGCCGAGGCCGATGAGCCGATGACCAAGCCGGAACTGCTCGAGGACGGCCTGATCGACCAGATCTTCCAGCTCGAATCCGCCAAGCTGACCCTGCTCGGCTATGCCGATTCGATTGGCGTACGCCCGTCCACCGATGCTGTGGTGGAGGAATTGCGCAACACGGACGCCTTCAAGAACCCGCTGACCGGCTCGCTCGATCTCGATACGTATCGCCAGGCGCTCTACAATGCCCGGATCAGCCAGCAGGAATACGAGCAGCAGCTCTCCGACGATCTCGCCCTCACGGCGATGCGCGAAGGCACGATCGCGGCCATCAATCCGCCGAGCGCCCTGACCGCGCTGCAGGCGCGTTACCTCACTGAACAGCGTAATGTCGCCTGGTTCGTCCTCGACACGACCAGCCTGCCAGAACCGGCCGCGCCGACCGAGGAGGATGTCCGCACCTATTATGACGAGAACCTCGAAGCCCTGAAGCAACCGGAACGCCGGATGATCGACGTGCTGCGCATGTCGGCCGAGGACTTCCTGTCCGAGGTCACCGTCACTGACCAGGAAGTCGCCACGGTCTACGAGGCCAGCAAGTCCGAACGCTATTCCGAGCCCGATACCCGCACCTTTGTCGAACTGCTCTTCTCGACCCGTGAAGCGGCCCGCACGGCCTTTGGCCTGCTGGCAGGTGGCGCAGACCCGGCCAGCCTCGAAGGCGTTGTCTCCCGCGAGACCCGCACAGGCCGCCGGGAAAGCGTCTCCGACCCCATTCTCGCCGAAGCCATGTTCGGCGCCGGCAAGCAGAGCGGCGCCCTGTTCGGCCCCAGCGAGCGCGGGGACCAATGGCTGGTCGCCCGGCTCGTCTCGGTCCAGCCAGGCGCGGTCTTCCCGCTGGAACAGGTCGAAGAGGAAATCCGTGACCAGCTCGCCCGCGAGCGGGCCGGCGTGGTCCTCTACGAGAAGATGGAAGCCCTCGACCGCGCCATCGGCGCCGGCTATCCGCTCAGCCAGATTGCCGAGGAAGTCGGCGTGCCGCTGATCACCTATGCCCCGGTCGATCAGTCCGGCCGCACCCGGGATGGCGTCCTGATGGCAGGCCTCGTCCAGGCAGGCGAAGCGTTCCAGCAGGCCTTCGAAGTGCCGGTCGGCGAAACCAGCAACCGGTTCGACATCGGCGAAGCGAGCTATCTCGTGTCACCCCGCAAGATCATTGAAAGCTACACCCCGGAATTCGAGGAGCTGCGCGAGGAAGTTCGCGAAGGCCTGGTCTTCCAGCGCCAGCAGGATGGCGTGCAATCCGCGCTCGACGATCTCAAGAGGCGGATCGAGTCCGGCGAGACCACGCTCGAGGCCGAGGCCCGCGCCGCCGGCGAAGTGGTGGAAACGCCCCTTGCGCCGGTCACCCGCCGCACGGCCGGAGAAGCCGGTCTGCCCAATGCCGCGTTCGGTCCGATCTTCACCGGCCAGCAGGGTGACGTCTTCACGCTGCCCAGCCGGGACGGCAATGCCGTCATGGTCATGCAGCTGACGGACATCACCGAACCGAGCGACGAGGAGATGGCGGCGCTCTCGTCCATCGCTCGCGCCAGCCTCACGTCGGACCTGTCCTCCGACCTGGCGCAGGCCGTCGATGCCGAAATCGCCGCCGCGATGAAGCTGCGCACCAATCAGGGCGCCCTGAACGCCTACAAGGCCTCGATCTCGTCGGACCAATGAGCACGGCAAGACTGATCGTCCGGCGTCGGATCGGCGACATCGAAACGCCGGTCGCGGCGATGCTGAAACTCGGCGCGGAAGCGCCCGGCAGTTTTCTGTTTGAATCCATCGCCGGCGGCGAGCGTCTCGGCCGCTATTCCTTTATCGGGCTGGAGCCGGACCGCTGGTTCCGCATCCTCGATGGCAAGGCACAGACCGCCAGCAATGCCGGTTTCTCCGACGCCCGGACGCTGGACGCCGAACCGGTCGAGGCCCTGAAAGCCTTTGCCCGTGACGCTCGCGCCGAGGCCGATGAGGCACTGCCGCCGATGGCGTCCGGCGCCTTCGGCTATGTCGGCTATGACATGATCCAGTATGTCGAGCCGGTGGAGATCACCAAGCCGGACATGCTCGGCGTGCCGGAGGCGCTGCTGGTCATTCCGCGCATCGTCATCGTGTTCGATCACATCTATCAGGAAATCCTCCTGATCGGCCGCGTCGAAGGCGAAAACGAGGCAGAGATCAACGCCCTGCTGGACGATGTGGAAACGCGACTGGAGCGCCTGCCCCAGATGCCGCCCAGGGATCAGGAACCGGCCCCGGTCGACCTGCAATCCAACACGTCGAAAGAGCGCTATTTCGAGATCGTTGATCGCTGCAAGGAGTACATTCGCGCAGGCGACATCTTTCAGGTGGTGCCGAGCCAGCGTTTCTCCGCGCCCTTCCCACGCCAGTCGATCAGCTATTATCGCGCGCTGCGCCGGCTGAACCCGTCAGCCTTCATGTTCCATATGAATCTCGGCTCGGTCAGCCTGGTCGGCTCAAGCCCGGAAATTCTGGTCCGTGTCCGCGATGGCCGCGTGGCCATCCGTCCGATCGCCGGCACCCGCCCGCGCAGCGGCAATGACGAGGAAGACGCCCGCCGCGCCGCGAGCCTTCTGGCCGATCCGAAGGAAATCGCCGAACACCTCATGCTGCTGGATCTTGGCCGCAATGATGTGGGCCGCGTTGCCGCCTATGGCAGTGTGACGGTGACGGAGCAATTCATCGTCGAACGCTATTCCCATGTCATGCACATTGTCAGCCATGTCGAGGGCGACCTGCGCGAAGGGCTCGACAGTGTCGACGCACTGTTCGCAGGCTTCCCGGCAGGCACTGTCTCCGGCGCTCCGAAGATCCGCGCCATGCAGATCATCAACGAGATGGAATCCCACCGCCGCGGCATCTATGGCGGCGCTGTGGGGTATTTCGGCTGGAACGGCGATCTCGACACCTGTATTGCGCTGCGCACAGCCGTGCTGAAGGATGGCCAGCTGCACATTCAGGCTGGCGGAGGGGTCGTGCTCGATTCCAACCCTCAATACGAATATGATGAGACGGTCCACAAGGCAGGCGCCCTGAAGCGCGCAGCCGAACTGGCAGCAGCCTATGAGTTCGACCAATGAGCCGGAAGACAATCCTCGTCATCGACAATTATGACAGCTTCACCTGGAATCTTGTCCATTACCTTGAAGAGCTGGGCGCCCAGACACGCGTTGTCCGCAATGATGAGCTGACCGTGGAGGAGGCGCTTGCCAGCGGCGCGGACGGCATCCTCCTGTCACCGGGCCCGTGTTCCCCGAACGAGGCCGGCATCTGCGTGGCCCTGATCCAGCAGGCGCCGGAAGACCTCCCGATCCTCGGCGTATGCCTGGGCCATCAATCCATTGGCCAGGCCTTTGGCGGCAAGGTCATCACCGCCCGCGAAATCCGTCATGGCAAGCTGTCAGAGATCCGGCAGACCGGCGGAGACCTGTTCGAGGGGCTTCCGGAAACCTATCAGGTGGTCCGCTACCACTCCCTCGCCGTGAAGCCGGACGACCTGCCGGACGCGCTGGTCGCAGACGCGTTCACCGAGGATGGCGAAGTGATGGCCCTGCACCACAGGACGCGGCCGGTCTACGGTGTGCAATTCCATCCGGAAAGCATCCTGACCGAACACGGCCACGCCTTGCTGAAGAACTGGCTGGACCGGCTCTAGAAGCGCACTTCGAAATGCTCGCCAATGTCCGGCTTGTCATCGGTGAGATTGGCCTTGGCAATTTCGTACACGAACTTCGCGCCGCCCTTCGACGTCCAGACTTCTCCATGATCGAGTGACAGTTTCAGCAACAGGACGTCCGGGTCCTGCTTGCCGTCTTCGTACCAGCTGGCGGCAATGAAGCTCCAGTATTCGTCAAGCTTTTCCTTGTTGATCTCCGGCGTCAGGCGGCCGGACAGGCTGGCATAGAGGCCCTCCTTGTCATTGCACAGGACATAATGCGCCTGCCCGCCCTTGGCGTGTTCGGCCATGTAAGTGCCCTTGGCGGTGATGAACCAGAGTTCGCGCTGGCTCTCGTCCACATAGTGGGACATCGGCACCGCCCGGCCATCGATCACGAGCATGCCGGTGCGGCAGTCTTCGAGACGGTCCCAGAAGGTTTCTGTCAGGTCCTTGTCGGCGAGTTGGGTCATTGGGGAAGCTCCATGTGGGGTTTCCTGTCAAACGCCTGCCTGCCCGCGCGGTTCCGCATGCCCGCGACACCTCACAAAAGAAAAGGGCCCCGAAGGGCCCTCTCCCGATACGGATGAAACCGGGCCTATTCGGGCTTGCGGAAGCGCAGTGTCATACGGTCGGATTCGCCAATGGCCGCCATCGCCTCGCGTTCGGGCGTGCCTTCCTCGGTCGTTGCGAAGGACGGCGCCAGCCGCCAGACAATGTCTCCCGGTCCGGCATCATCAGCGGGATTGGCGTTAATCTCGCTCGACTCCTCCAGAACGAACCCGGCCGTCTCGAAGGCGTCAACAACAAAGCTGGTCTTCAGATAGCCCGCATTGCCATCGGCCCACTCATCCGGCGTGTCCTCGGACGCACGGTGCTGGACCACACCCACAATGCCGCCCGGTTTCAGGATCCGGTAGGTCTCATCAATTGTCTGGGACAGCGTCCTCAACTCACCCTCGGTACGGTTCAGATTGTGCAGCGCCCGGATGAACAGGACCGCATCAGCCGCCTCCTTCTTTTCCGGAGACATGTGAGTCATCTTGTAGTCGAACACCGACGCTCCGGCGTCGCCGAACCAGCCTTGAGCCGTTTCTTTCCACGTTTCCAGCCGTTTGAGAATACCGTCGACCCGTTCTTCGGTCGCATTCGGCAGGATCAGCATCCAGATCTCGTCGGGATAGTGCGCGCCGATCAGGGTGCCTTCCGGGCCGAGATACGGAATCAGGATCTTGGAATACCACCCGCCGCCCGGCAGGGCCTCGATCACCGTCATGCCGGGCTCAATTTCGAAGAATTCGAGTGTCTCGCCCGGGTGACGCCATTCATAGCGCGCCTTCACCTCGTCTGGCTGCATGTCGAGCGCGGTGGCCAGCGCATCGGCCGCAGACGTGTCCATCTCCTCATCGCTGGACTCGGCCGTTTCCGACATTTCGGCTTCAGCGGTCCGGTCAGCCTCGCGCGTCGCTTCAGCGACCAGAACACCGGCTTCTTCCTCGATTGTCTCCTCGGCCGCAGCGGCGTCGGCCGGCTCATCGGCTGGCAGCATCTGGCAGGCGCCCAGAAGCGCAATACCTGCCACGCCGGCAAACATCAGGGATCGTTTCATTGCTCGTCCTCCATCAGGTGTTAATTCGCTCGGAAATTCCCCACTGAGGTGAGCCTACCCCAACATGACCGCCATGGCGACTGCAGGCCGGGCAAAACGGGATGACGGCTTCGTGAACAGTACTGGTGCGGCGAAGACGGGCTTGATCTGGACCGGCCGGACACCCTATTCAGGCCCGGCCCCAAAGACGGATGACGACGCATGACGCCAGACAGCCTTACCCTTGCCCTGCAGGCGATCGCGCGCCGCCAGCCCCTCGCGCCCGATCTGCTTGAGGGCGCCTTTGATGATTTGCTGTCCGGCGAAGCGGCGCCCGAAGAGATCGGCGCCCTGCTGATGGGCCTCGCCGTGCGCGGGGAAACGGCGGATGAACTGGCCGCCGGCGCCCGCATCATGCGCCGCCATGCGCGCAAGGTACATGTCGAGGGGCCTGTCCTCGACACTTGCGGCACGGGCGGCCTTCCATGGAAGAGCCTCAACACATCCACCGCCAGCGCGCTGGTCATCGCCGCCTCCGGTGGCCGGGTTGCCAAGCATGGCAATCGCTCGGTTCCGCCCAAGACAGGCTCGGCAGACGTGCTCGAGGCGCTCGGCGTCAATCTCGACGTCGATGAGGACACATTCCTCGCCTGCCTGAACGGGGCCGGTGTCGCCTTCCTGTTCGCGCGCAGCCATCACAGCGCCATGCGCCATGTGGCCCCCGTCCGCGCGACGCTGGGCATCCGCACCATCTTCAATTTGCTCGGCCCCCTCAGCAATCCCGCCGGCGCGGAACACCAGGTGTTGGGCGTATTTGCGCCGGAATGGGTCCGGCCGATGGCGGAGACCCTGTCGCGCCTCGGCACCAAACGGGCCTGGGTCGTTCACGGGATGGACGGGATCGACGAGATTTCCATCGCCGGCACGACCCGCGTCTGCGAGGTGGCTGGCGATGATCTGCACGAGTTCGAGCTGACCCCTGCAGATGCCGGTCTGGAGACCAGTCCGCTCTCCACGCTTGAAGGCAGCAGCGTCGAGGACAATGCCCGCGCGATTACCGAGCTACTGGACGGGCAGGAAGGCCCCTTCCGGGATGTGGTCCTGCTGAATGCCGCCGCCGGCCTGCACGTCTTCGGCAAGGCTGACAATCTGAAACAGGGGGTCGCCATGGCCGCCGAGGCCATCGACAGCGGCAAGGCCCGCCAGACGCTGCGCACCCTGTCCGCCCTTTCCAACGGGCAGGTCCCGGAATGAGCACCGCACTGGATCGCATCGTTGCCTACAAGGCCGAAGAAGTCGCCGCGGCTCGTCAGGCCATGCCGCTGGCAGAGCTGGAAGCCCGCCTTCCGGAGGCGAGCCCGCCCCGCGGCTTTGCCCGCGCCATGGCCATGGTCAGCGCGCTGGATGAAAATGCGCTGATCTGCGAGTTGAAGCGCAAGAGCCCGTCGGCGGGCGACATCCTCCCGGGCGCCGACCCGGTGGAAATAGCCCGTGAATACGAAGCGGGTGGCGCAGCCTGCCTGTCCGTCCTGACGGACGGACCGAGTTTCGGCGGCAGCCTTGAGGATTTCGCGGCCATCCGGTCGGCCGTCGCCCTGCCCATGCTGCGCAAGGATTTCATGATCGACCCCTATCAGGTGGTGGAGTCGCGGGTGCATGGCGCCGATTGTGTCCTGGTCATCATGGCCTGCCTCAGCGACGCGCAGGCCCGGGAACTGACCGACCTCGCCATGCGGCTCGACATGGATGTGCTCCTCGAGACCCACAATGAGGAAGAGCTGGAGCGAGCCCTTCGACTGCCCTCGCCACTGATCGGAATCAACAATCGGGACCTCAAACGCATGGTCACCGACCTGTCCACGACGGAGCGGCTCGCCCCGCATGTTCCCGTGGATCGTGTTCTGGTGTCGGAAAGCGGCATATCAGCCCCGGACCATATCCGGCGCCTGCGCGCCACCGGCGCCCGGCGCTACCTGATCGGCGAAAGTCTTATGAAAATGGGCGTAAACCGTCAGAGCAGCGTTACACAATTGAGGTTGGCCGGCACGAATTGACCCGAAGCATGAACACATGTAGAACATAAGTGAACACAGATTCGCTTCAAGGGAGCCCCCCGTGCTGACTAGTAAACAAAAGGAATTGCTGCTCTTCATCAATGAGCGGATTCAGAAAACCGGCGTTTCGCCCTCCTTCGACGAGATGAAGGATGCGCTGAACCTCGCCTCCAAATCCGGCATTCACCGGCTCATCACGGCACTGGAAGAGCGCGGCTTCATCCGCCGCCTGGCCCATCGGGCACGTGCCCTGGAAGTGCTGAAACTGCCCGATGCGGTCTCGTCGGGCGCGCCCCGCGGCCGCAAGGAATTCAAGCCGGCCCTGGTCTCCACCGGCCAGCCTGCCCCCGCGCCCAGCGCCCATACGGTGCCGCTGATCGGACGTATCGCGGCCGGCCTGCCCATCTCCGCGATCCAGCAGGACAATGGCCAGGTCAACGCCCCGGACGGTCTGTCCGAGGGGGATGAGCATTTCGCCCTCGAAGTCCAGGGCGACTCCATGATCGATGCCGGCATTCTGGAAGGCGACATCGTGATCTGCCGCCGCACCGACACCGCCAATACGGGTGACATTGTCGTCGCGCTGATCGATGGCGAGGAGGCAACGCTGAAACGGCTGCGCCGCAAGGGGGCCTCTGTGGCGCTGGAAGCCGCCAACCCGGCCTTTGAAACCCGCATCTTCGGACCCGACCGGGTTCAGGTACAGGGCCGTCTCGTGGCCCTGATCCGCCGCTACGACTGATCCATCTCCCGAACACAGGGCTTCCAGGGCCGCACCTGACAGGGTGCGGCCCCTTGTATTGGCGCCCCGTCCACATCGAGGGTCAGGCCGCCTTGCCGCAGCACATCGCCCCAATCAATGCCTGCGGCGCAAACTGACGGCCCTTGGGCCGGGCGGTGATGCTCTCCGGGCAACAACACCCAGTCCGCTTCGGATGCCGGCATGCAGACCGGCGCCGTACTGTCCGGCGCCAGCAGGACGATCCGCCCCATCTCCGTTTCCAGCCTGCACGGCCAGGCCTCGCACAGGCCGGACGGCTCCAAAGCGCTGAAACGCATCGGCGACAGACCGTCCCCCTCGACATAGCGGATCCGTTCCACCTCGCCGCCCGCCATACGCACGAACACATCGCCGGAGGGGGACCAGTGCACCCCCATCGCCGGCGCCGCCCACCACAGCCAGAGTGCGGGCCCGCTCATCAACGCCGCCAGAAACCACCGCCACAGCCCTCTCGCGAGAATGGCCGCTGCCAGCGCTGCGCTGAACAGGACCAGCGCGGCTTCGGGCATCTGCTTGCCCGGTGACAGACCGTCCGGTGCCTGCGCTGTACAGGTCTCGGCAATCCAGAGGATCGCTTCCAGGGAATAACCGAACACGCGCAGGCCGATATCGCCATAGCCGAATGGCGCAAGGATCAGCGCCGCCGCCGCAGCTGGCGCGCTGACAAAGGTGATGACCGGCATCGCCGCCAGATTGGCGATCAGGCCGAGCCCAGCCAGACGGTCGAAATGGTAGAGCGCATAAGGCGCGGTCGCTGTCCCCGCCACCAGCGAAGTCACGGCCAGAGAGGCCCAGCTATAGCTGACGCTGCCCATGATCCGTTCGGACCGGGCCCGTTTCGCGGTCCAGGCCTCATAGGTGGCGATCAGGGCACCGGATGCCGCGAACGACATCTGGAAGCCCGGTGTCATCACGCTTTCCGGCTGCAGCAGGACGACCAGGATCATCGCGATGGCAAAAGAGCGCAGGCTCAACGCGGCCCGGTCGAACAGCACAGCGCCGAACACAACCGCCAGCATGATGAAGGCTCGCTGGGTGGAAACGCCTGCGCCGGATATCACGAGATAGGCAAGACTGGCGGCCAGCGCGATGATCGCGGCGGGTTTCTGAACGGGCACGCGCAGCGCCAGCGGTTCGACCAGCGCCAGCGCGCGCCGCATCAGATAGAACACCAGGCCCCCGACAATCGCCATGTGCAAACCGGATATGGCCAGCAAATGCGCCAGCCCCGAATTGCGAAGTGCCGTCTGGTCCTCGGTCCGCATGTAGCTGCGGTCGCCCGACACCAGCGCCGCCGCAAATCCTCCGGCCCGGTCTCCGGCGGCCAGATTGACATGCGCAGCCAGTTGCCGCCGGAACGCCGCCACTTTCATTCTCAGGTCAGCCAGCACGCCGCCGGGTGCCCCCAGCGCCCCGCCCCGGCACCGGCCCTGAACATAGCCAACCGCGCCCAATTGCTCGAACCAGGCCTGCCGCCGAAAGTCATACTCGCCCGGCATGGACGGCGAAGGCGGCGGGCGCAGCACGGCCCAGCAGCGCACAAACCGTCCCGACGAGACTTCCAGGCGGGATCGATGCGTCAGGCGCACCGAGTGCGGGGTTGCATCCGGCGCCAGCCCCGCCACGGCGTGAACATCGATCCGCAGGCGCGGCCCCTTGCTTCCGGTCTCGACATCAGCCAGCCAGCCTTCGACCATTACAGGACCGGTCTGGCCCGCAATCACGGGCGCGGCCACGCTATGGGCCCGCAGCATGGCAGAGCCAAGGCCGAGCCCCGCCCCGAACAGGACCCAGACCATAATCTGCAGGATTGACGGCCAGGCAAACCGCCGGGCCACGATGAGTGCAGACACGCCCCCGGAAGGCGCGGCCAGCGCCAGCCAGACCGGTGGTTCTGCCGAGGCAGAGAAATAGGCCGCTGCGCCTGCGGTCATGGCCAGGGCCAGCAACAGGGGCTGTGCATCAATGGCTGACATGGACAGGATTTGCGGCCAGCGCACTGCATCCAGAAGGGTCGCCCCCTTGCCATCTGCAAGGGAGTTGTGTTTGTGCGGCGCAAGATCAAATTCCGCAGACATCAACCGGAGCCTGCCTGTCCCATGAGCGTCATCACGCGATTTGCCCCTTCTCCCACCGGCATGCTGCACATTGGGGGGGCTCGGACAGCGCTTTTCAACTACCTTTTCGCGAAAAGATACAACGGGAAGTTTCTTTTGCGGATCGAGGACACGGATCGCGCGCGCTCCACCGACGAAGCCACGGCAGCGATTCTCGAAGGGATGGACTGGCTCGGCCTGACGCCGGACGCCGCACCGGTGATGCAGTTCGATCAGGCTGCCCGCCACACCGAAGTGGCGCTGCAGATGATCGAAAGAGGCACGGCCTTTCGCTGCTATGCCACGCCGGAGGAGCTGCAGGCGCGGCGCGATCTTGGCGAAGAGAAACGTCAGGCCGCAAAGGCCGACGGCATCTCCGATGCAGACAAGGCAGCGCTTCTGGCCGAAGCCAATGAACTGCTGGCGCCCTACCGGTCGCCCTGGCGCGATGGCGCCCCGGCACCCTCCCCGGATGCCCCCTTCACGGTCCGCCTGCGCGCGCCGGACGGCGGCGACCGGGTTCTGGAAGATGGCGTGCAGGGCCGCGTGACGATCCAGGCCAGCGAGCTCGATGACATGATCCTGCTGCGCGCCGACGGCACCCCCACCTACATGCTGGCTGTCGTGGTCGACGATCACGACATGGGCATCACGCATGTCATTCGCGGTGACGATCATCTGCGCAACGCCTTCCGGCAGATTCCGATCTACGAAGCCATGGGCTGGGACATTCCCGAATTCGCCCACGTCCCGCTGATCCACGGACCGGACGGAGCGAAGCTCTCGAAACGCCACGGCGCGCTGTCCACGCTCGCCTATCGCGACATGGGCTATCTTCCGGAAGCCATGAAGGCCTATCTTCTGCGTCTCGGCTGGAGCCATGGCGATCAGGAAATCTTCACCGAGTCAGAGGCCGTCGCCCTCTTCGACATTGGCGGCATCAACAAGGCCCCCGCCCGTCTGGACCTCGAAAAACTGGGACAGATCAACTCGCACTTCATGCGCCTGGCAGACGATAACCGCCTGTTCGAATTGCTGAAACCGATCCTGGAGAGCCCCGCCCCCCTGACGGAGGCCGAAACGGCCCGTATCCGGGCCGCGCTGCCGGCCATGAAGGATCGCGGCACGACCCTGCCGGAGCTTGCCGAAGCGTTTGCATTCCTGCGCGACATACGGCCGATCGAGCTCAACAAGAAAGCCCGCAAGGCCCTGTCCGAAGAAGGGCTTGACCGGCTCGCCGGTCTGCGCGACGAACTGCAGCAATTGCGCCAATGGACCGCAGAAACTATATCGCTCGTCATAAGCTCCTATTGCGCTGACCGCGACCTCTCGATGGGACAGGTCGGTCAGCCACTTCGGGCTGCGCTTACGGGCGGACTGCCCGCGCCAGACATCGCTCCAGTCCTTGAATGGCTCGGGCAGGATGAGGCGCTGGGACGAATTGAAGATCAAACGGCGAAGGCCGGGACCTAATCCCGAGCCACGCCGGGTGGAAACATGACTTGGAAGGGCTAGAGCTGATGGAAAACAAGACCAAAGACGCCGGTACGGCGAAGATCGAGATTGACGGGAAGACCTATGACATGCCGATCCTGTCCGGCACCCACGGACCGAACGTTGTGGATGTACGCAAATTCTACGCGCAATCCGGCCAGTTCACGTTCGACCCAGGCTTTACCTCCACAGCGAGCTGTGAAAGCCAGATCACATTCATCGACGGGGAAGAAGGCGTCCTGCTGCACCGCGGCTATCCCATCGGCCAGCTGGCAGCGCAGGCAACCTTCCCGGAAGTCTGTTATCTCATCCTCAATGGCGAATTGCCGTCCAAGTCCCAGCTCGGCGACTTCAACGATGAAATCAAGCAGCACACCCTGCTGCACACCCAGATGGACCGCTTCTTTGACGGTTTCCGCCGTGACAGCCACCCGATGGCGATGCTGACCGGCACGGTCGGGGCCATGGCCTCTTTCTATCCCGGCGCCATGGACAGCGAAGATCCGGAAGAACGCCGCCTCGCCTCGATCCGTCTGATCGCCAAGATGCCGACGCTGTGTGCCCGTATCCTGAAGTACAATATGGGCCAGAAATTCGTCGATCCGCGCAACGAGCTGTCCTATGCCGAGAACTTCCTCAGCATGTGTTTCTCGGTCTCTGCTGAAGACTACAAGGTGGATCCGAAGATCGCGAAAGCGATGGATCGTTTCTTCATCCTGCACGCAGACCACGAGCAGAACGCCTCCACCTCGACCGTTCGCCTCGCCGGATCGTCGGGCGCGCACCCGTTTGCCGCCGTCGCCGCGGGCGTGGCCTGTCTCTGGGGCCCGAGCCATGGCGGGGCGAACGAAGCCTGCCTCAACATGCTGCACGAAATCGGCACGGTGGACCGCATCCCGGAATTCATCGAGAAGGCCAAAGACAAGTCGGATCCGTTCCGCCTCATGGGCTTCGGTCACCGCGTCTACAAGAATTACGATCCGCGCGCGACCGTGATGCGCGAGTCCGCCCACGAAGTGCTCGACCTGCTCGGCCTGAAGGATCAGCCGATCCTGAAAGTTGCCATGGAACTGGAGCGGATCGCCCTGGAAGACGAGTACTTCGCAGAGAAGAAACTCTACCCGAATGTCGACTTCTACTCCGGCATCATCCTCGATGCGATCGGCTTCCCGAAGCAGATGTTCACTGTGCTGTTCTCGCTGGCCCGCACCGTTGGCTGGATTGCCCAGCTGAACGAGATGCTGGTCGACCCGACCCAGCGCATCGGTCGTCCGCGCCAGATCTATACCGGCGCCGCCATGCGCGACTATGTGCCGATGGACCAGCGCTAGCCGCACATCGGTATCCCGAACAGGAAAGGCCCCGACTTTGCGTCGGGGCCTTTTACGTTCTGAAGGATTGAAAGGCGAAGGCCGAACCTATTTCGACATCTTCTCCTTCACGTCCCGTGCGGTTTCGGACACGACTTCACCACCCGCCTGAACATCGCGGCCCACACCTTCGACCGTGTTGCACGCCGTCACCAGCGGCAGCAGTGTCAGGGCGAGCGCGGCAGCCATCAGTTTCTTCATCTGGTTACTCCCATGAAAGTTGGCAGGCGGGAGAATGTGCCTGAAGCGACCTGCCCGCAAGATACAAGGCGTCGGCAGGTGCATTTTGCCTGTCCGGAACCGCCCCAGCCGCAAATGCCTGTTCCCTTTTGCCCCGACTCCCTGCTAAAGGCCTGCGCATGAAAACCGCTGTGATTGTCTTCCCCGGATCGAATTGTGACCGCGACGCGCATGACGCGCTGGCCAAGGTCACCGGCACGCCACCCGCCATGGTCTGGCACAAGGACGGTACCATTCCGGACGGCACGGATCTCGTCATGGTCCCCGGCGGCTTCTCGTATGGAGACTATCTGCGCTGCGGCGCCATGGCCGGCAATTCGCCGGTGATCTCCCAGCTGCACGCCCATGCAGAGCGGGGCGGCTATGTGCTCGGCGTGTGCAACGGGTTCCAGATCCTGTGCGAAACCGGTCTCCTGCCCGGCGCCTTGATGCGCAATGCCTCGCTCCACTTTGTCTGCCGCCCGCAGGCCCTGAGCGTCGAATCCGCAAACACGGCCTATACCAGCGCCTATTCCGGCACGCCGGAAGTCATCATTCCTGTCGCGCACCATGACGGCAATTTTTTCGCCGATGATGCCACGCTCGACACGCTGGAAGGGGAAGGCCGCGTCGCCTTCCGTTACAGCAAGGGCCAGAACCCGAATGGCTCGGCCCGCGACATTGCCGGCATCCTCAGCGAGAATGGCCGCATCCTCGGCATGATGCCTCACCCCGAGCGCGCCATTGGCGGGCATGAGGGGGGCACGGATGGGCTCGGCGTGTTCGAAAGCTTGCTCTCGGCGGCCTGATTGGGCTCTATGGGCCGACCAGTCAGGAGGCCCATCGCATGTCCGCCCATTCCGATCTCATCGCCCGCCTGCCCAAGGCGGAACTGCACCTGCACATCGAAGGCAGTTTCGAGCCGGAAATGATGATGCAGCTGGCCGAGCGCAACCGGATCGAAATCCCGTTCAGGACATTGGAAGAAGCCAAGGCCGCCTACGATTTCAACAATCTGCAGGAATTCCTCGACCTCTACTATCAGGGCATGAATGTCCTGCGAACCGAACAGGATTTCCACGACATGACCTTCGCCTACCTGCAGCGCGCAAAGGCGGACAATGTCGTCCATGTCGAGATGTTCTTCGACCCGCAGGCCCATACGGAGCGCGGCGTGCCTTTCGGTGCCGTGGCTGAGGGGATCATTTCGGCGCTGAGACGCGGCGAGACAGAACTCGGCATCACGTCCGAACTCATCATGAGCTTTTTGCGTCATCTCACCGAAGAGGATGGATTCGTCCTGCTCGATGAGTCGACGCCCTGGCACGAACATTTTGTTGGCGTCGGCCTCGACAGTTCCGAAGTCGGCCACCCGCCCCTGAAATTCCAGCGCCTGTTCGAGCGCTGCCGGGAGTTGGGCTTCAAACTGTGCATGCATGCCGGCGAAGAAGGCCCGCCGGACTATGTCCGCGAGGCCCTGCTGGATATCGGTGTCGACCGGATCGACCATGGCAACCGCTCAATGGAGGACCCGGCGCTCGTCCAGGTGCTGAAGGACACGCAGACGCCGCTGACAAATTGCCCGCTGTCCAATCTGTCGCTTTGCGTTCTCGGAGATCTCAAGGACAGCCCCGTGAAGGCGCAACTGGAGCAAGGCCTGCTGGTCTGCGTGAATTCCGACGACCCGGCCTATTTCGGCGGCTATATCGGCAAGAACTACGAAGCGATCACCGATGCCCTGGACCTGTCAGCTGATCAGATCATCCAGCTGGCCCGGAACAGTTTCACGGGCAGCTTCCTGCCAGAGGCCGACAAGGCGAGGCATCTGGCCGCCATCGAGTATGTCGCGGCCAGCCTCGCATAACCCATCACGAGCCGCCCGGAGTCTCGGGCGCGCCGCCTGACTTCGCCTCGTCGCCGTCCGGCGCGTCCTCGGCCGCGTTCAATTCCTTGACGACATCCTCAATCGGCGGGCGGCACGCCTCGACAAGGCTCGCGACCCTGGCATCCGTCGGCACGACGTATTCGCTCAGACCCACAACGATCCTCAGGTCGCCGCGCCCGTTCGCCAGCGAACGTGCGGCCTGCGAGCGCGTGTCGAACATGCCGGTCACCGCATCTTCCTCTTCCAGGACCCGGGCTTGTATTGCCCCGTTGCCGGCCGAGGTCAGCAGCCCGATCTGGGTCGGGGCCTCATCTCCCTCATAGGGGCGGCTCAGCACCAGCGCCTTCGGGGCGCCTTCCCCCGCAAACGCGTCGGGATCCTGGCACGTCAGCGAAATGACGTCCTCACCCGCTTCCGAGGTAAAAACGATCCGCTGACCATTGGTGGTCTCGGCATCAGACCAGCTTCCTGCAAACTGGGTCACCTGCTTCTCCGGGGCCGGTTCGGCCTTCTCGGCCTTGTCGGAGGCGGCAATCGGTGACGGTGCGGGCATCGCATCCCCGGATGCCTGGGTGACATCTCCCCCACAGGCCACGAGCGCCAGGGGCGCGGCAAGGATCAGAAACTCTTTCATGGTCGCATTCCTTTCAAAAAGCGTCGCAACTGCCGGAAGAAACGCGGCCATGGCGCGGAGGGTTTCCGTTAAATCCTGTTCACGAACCGAAAACCGGTGGGTTCGGCCATCTCAACCGCAATAGAGTCTGGCGACTCGTGCCGATTGCGGCTAAAGCGCCGGGCATGACTGACACATCCGCGATCCTCGCCCACCTCACCGCCGAGCAGGACGATGCTGCCGGCCTGGAACATGGCATCAAGGCCGACGAATGGGAGCGACTCGTTTCCCGGCTCGGACGCAAGCCGAACCTGGTCGAACTCGGGATCTATTCGGTGATGTGGTCAGAGCATTGCTCCTACAAATCCTCGCGCCGGCACCTGTCCAAATTCCCGACCAAGAATGACCGCGTCATCCAGGGTCCCGGCGAAAATGCGGGCGTCATCGACATCGGCGATGGTCAGGCCGCCATCTTCAAGATGGAGAGCCATAACCACCCGTCCTATATCGAGCCCTATCAGGGCGCGGCGACCGGCGTCGGCGGCATCCTGCGGGATGTCTTCACGATGGGGGCGCGGCCGATTGCGCTCGTCAACGCCCTGCGCTTCGGCAGCCCGGACCACCCAAAGACCCGAAGCCTCGTGGCAGGCGTCGTTGCAGGCATTGGCGGCTACGGCAATTGCGTCGGCGTGCCGACCGTCGCGGGCGAGACCCAGTTCGACGAAGGCTATAATGGCAACATCCTCGTCAATGCGATGGCCGTCGGCCTCGCCGATCAGGACAAGATTTTCTATGCGCGCGGCGCGACCCCCGGGAACCCGATCTTCTATGTCGGCTCCAAGACCGGCCGTGACGGCATCCATGGCGCGACCATGGCCTCTGCCGAATTCTCCGAAGGCGACGAGGAAAAGCGCCCAACGGTTCAGGTCGGCGACCCGTTCACCGAAAAGCTTCTGATCGAGGCCTGTCTCGAACTGATGGCGACCGACGCCATTCAGGCGATTCAGGACATGGGCGCAGCGGGCCTGACCTCTTCCTCCGTCGAGATGGCCGCAAGCGGCGGCGAGAATGGCGAAGGCATTGGCGTTGTCATGGATCTCGACAAGGTGCCACAGCGCGAAGAAGACATGACGGCCTACGAAATCATGCTGTCGGAAAGCCAGGAGCGGATGCTCATGGTGCTCTATCCGGACAAGATCGACGTCGCGAAGGCTATTTTCGAGAAATACGACCTCGACGCCGAAGTGATCGGCGAGACGACCGACAATGGCCATCTCGTGTTGAGACAGTTTGGCGAAACGGTTTGCGACATTCCCGTCGCGCCTCTGGCAGACGACGCACCGAATTATGACCGCCCCTGGACCGAGCCACCGAAGCGCGCGCCGTTGGATATTTCGAAATATCCCGAGCCGGAAGATTATGGCGAGGTTCTGCTGAAGCTGATGTCGTCTCCCGACATGGCCTCCAAGCGCTGGATCTGGGAACAATATGACCGCCACGTGATGGGCGACACGGTCGACAGTTCGCAAAGCATGGGCGATGCCGCCATCGTGCGCATCCGCGGCACGAACAAGGCGCTCGCCATCTGTTCCGACTGCAACCCACACTATGTGGCCGCAGACCCCTATGAGGGCGGCAAGGCGGCGGTGGCCGAGGCCTATCGCAACCTGTCTGCCGTCGGCGCGACGCCTATTGCGATCACGGACAATCTCAATTTCGGCAATCCGGAAAAGCCCGCCACAATGGGCTATATCGTGAAAGCCATCGAGGGCATGGCCGAGGCCTGCCGCGCGCTCGACTTCCCGGTCGTGTCCGGCAATGTGAGCCTCTACAATGAGACCGACGGCGTGGCGATCCCGCCGACGCCCGTTGTCGGCGGCGTGGGGCTGATTGAGGATGTTTCGAAAATTGCGACGCTTAAGGGTGCACAGCCAGGGGACGTGCTGATCCTTATTGGGGAAACCAAAGGTCACCTCGGAGCTTCGCTCTACGCGCGTGAAATTCTCGGCCTGAAGGGCGAGGCGCTCGGCGCTCCGCCACCAATTAATCTTGAGATTGAACAAAAGAATGCAGATTTCGTGCGCATCCTCATTGAGCAAGGCTTCGTCAACGCAGTGCACGATGTCAGCGACGGCGGAATAGCCTGCGCCGCGGCGGAGATGGCGCTGGCTAGCAATCTCAAGCTCTACGCGGATTTGGACAACGCGGCAGCGGCGACTTGGTCAGCAGGTTCGAGTTTTTCCGTAACAGAGTTTCTATTCAGCGAAGATTCTGGGCGTTTCTTGGTTTCTGCAGAAGACGCCGAGCCAATTTACAAGAAAGCACTGGACGCCGGCATTCCAGCTAGCTTTATCGGATTTGGAAGTTTCTTCGAGCTCAGCGAAATTGATAGCGGAATCGAGTGGGGCGACGACGACATAATTCTCGAAAACGATGTTGACGGATCGGGAGCCTTCATCCCCCTCTCCCGCCTCCGCCAAGCGCATGAAGACTGGCTTCCGACCTATATGAATTCCGTCGACTGAACGAGAAACGCCCCTCCCGCATTCTGCGAAAGGGGCGCTCGGTTTGGGATGCAATCGTTGGATTAGAACTTGTAGCCAACACCCAGCATCACACCATTCGTGTCAGTGTCTTCGAACGAATAGTAGGTGTAGTCACCGCGCAGCTGCCAGTTCTCGGTCAGGTCATAGGTCAGACCGGCGCCGATGGCCGGGCCTTCCTCCGAATCCTCAACCGTGATCGGCGTGCCGCCCGGCGTGGCCAGAGAGGCATCAAGGTCGATATAGGCATAACCAGCACGTGCGAACAGGTCCATGCGCTCCGTCACCGGAAGATCGGCGCGGCCGTACAGGCCCACAAGGTAATTCAGGCCGATGTCGCCCGAAGCAGCGATCAGGTCATTGAAGTCGCCGTCATTATTGTCATCGAGATTGAACTCGTCCTCATCGACATTGTAGTCGAATTCGCCATCATCGATACCGGAGGCCAGTTCGCCTTCCAGGCTGAAGACATTGTTGAATTTGTAGCCGAGACGCGCGGCGATACCGTTCGTATCAACACCCTGTTCGGCACCATCTGGTTCGATTTCCAGATACTGATAGCCGCCATCCAGATAGAAGCCGGTGTCGCTGTCATAGGATTGGGCCTGTGCGCCCATGGCCAGACCTGTAGCCGTCGATGCAATCAGAAAATACTTAAACATGTGGTCTCCTTTAAAGACGTGTTCAGCTCCCGCCAGAGCGGCGAGACCACAAGGAAACCGTGTCTGAAGTTTGTCCGTTCCAATGACAAATCCGCAACCTGCACACGTTGCCCGAATGCCACACATTCCTAATGCGGATTAACCACCATTACTGTTGTTTTAGTTACAGTTTCCGGAGCCCGGTCCTGCTTCAGGCAATGGCACTGAAGGCCACTCTGCAGTTGTCCCGGAACCCTTCACCCTGATCGGCGTTGGCGCGCCCACATCCTCATTGAAGGGATCAATCAGCTGGGCGTTCCGACAGGCCGATCCAGCCGTCGGCGGCCTTCACTGCCATGGCCAGCGTGTCCGCCGACCGCACAAAGAAATCATGCGTGAGGTCGGCATAATCATCCGACGGCTGGTGATAGCCGGGATGATCCTCCACCCCGAAATACAGGAAGGGAATACCCACTTCATGAAAGGCAACATGGTCGGACTGGCTGGTCCAATCATCTGGCCCGAGCTCCGGCGAGTCGTGCCCGGTCAGCAGGGTCACCGGCGCAGCGGCGGCCACCTCCGCGACCAGGGGCTTCAGCTGCGGCCACGGCGTCGTGCCAGCCGCATACAATTCCCCTGCCTCGGACCGGCTGATCATGTCGAAATTGATGTTCAGCGCCACGCGCCCAAGATCGATCAGGCCGGACTTGACCAGGGCCCGCGCGCCCAGCATGCCCTTCTCTTCCGCATCCAGCGCGGCAAACACGATATCGTGGGTCGGTGGATTGCGGCGGAAATAATCTGCCACGCCGACCAGCGCGGCGACACCGCCTGCATTGTCATCGGCCCCATTGTAGATCTCCCCGTCCCGCACTCCGAGATGGTCATAGTGGGCCGTTACCACAATCATCGGTCCCTTGCCCGGCGTCTTGCCCGCTACCCAGCCGAGCAGGTTCACGCCTTCCGGCGGCAGCGACACCTGACCGGCTTCATAGGGTATGATCGCGAATTCGTGCGCATAGGTGCCACCGATGCGGCGCAGGCCCAGGGTTTCAAACCGCTTCAGGATGAAGCCCCGCGCGGCAGCATTCCCCTCGGTCCCGGTCTCGCGTCCCTCAAGGGCGTCGGATGAGAGCGTCTCGGTCAGGTTCAGCATCGCCGGCCCGTCCACATAAAGCGTCTGATATCCGCTCAGACCGTCCACTGCTCCGTCCCCGCGGTTCATGTAGAGGAACACGCCGCCGAGAATCGTCAGAACCAGCAGGATCTCGGCAAGGATGAAGGCACGCATCTTGGTCATGGCAGGGGTCCGGTAGTTATGTGGAATCAGAACCTTAGATCGGGGCCGCACAAGCGACAATCGGTTCAGCCGGATGCTTGACGTCGCAGGCAGGACACGCCACCTCTGCCGCGAAACTGGAAGGAACTGCCCATGGCCATGTCACGCGACACTCTGCTCGGCTATCTCACCGATGCGTTTCCGGACGCCGAGATCACGCTGACGGACCTGGCCGGCGACGACAATCACTGGCAGGCTGAGATCGTGAGTCCGCAATTTGCCGGCCTGTCCCGCGTGAAACAGCACCAGCTGGTCTACGCGGCCCTGAAAGGCACGATGGGCGGAGAACTGCATGCGCTGGCGCTCAAGACAAAGGCACCGGATTCCTGACGCTCGGGCGTTGACGCCGAAGGCAGTTCGATATTGTTTCATCCGAAACCAAGGATGAGGAACTTCCCCATGAAACGCCTGACCCTAACGACCAGTGCCATCGCGCTCGGCTTCATGGTCGCCGCCTGCGCGGCCCCGGAGGCCGCCGAGACCGCAACCGCCAGCCCGGCTGACACGACCGTCGAGACGATTGCAACACCCGACCATTCCGAAGAGATCGCCGCCGCCCGCGCCTTCATGGAACGCGCAGAGGCCGAACTTGCCGCCCAGAGCCACATTGCCGCGCAGGCCTACTGGAACCAGGCCACCAACATCACGCCGGAAACCAATGCCGCCGCCGCCGAGGCAGGCGCCGCCTCGACGAAGCTCGCCGTCTCGCTGGCCAACGAGTCGAAGCAGTATGATGTCAGCGTCCTGCCGGCAGACCTCGCCCGCAAATTCAACATGCTGCGCACAGGCATCACCATTCCGGCCCCGTCGACACAGGGCGCGGCCGAGGAATTGTCACAAATCACGACGCGGCTGGACGCGACCTACAGCACGGGACGTTACAAGCTCAAGGAAAACACCGATTCCGTCCTGAAACTGCTTGGTGACCTCAGCGAAGCCGAACGGGACGACATCGTCGAGAAAGGTCTCACACTCGACCAGCTGTCCACGCTGATCGAACAGAGCCGCGACCCGGAAGTGCTTCAGCAGGTCTGGGAAGGCTGGCGCACCATTTCGCCGCCCATGAAGGATGACTATGCCCGCATGGTCGACATCGCCAATGAGGGCGCAAACGAGCTCGGCTTTGAAAGTCTCGACCAGATGTGGCTGTCCGGCTACGACATGCCCCCGGAAGAGATGGAAGCGGAAGTCCAGCGCCTCTGGGGCCAGGTGGAGCCCCTCTACAAGGAGCTGCATTGCTATACCCGCGCGAAACTCAATGACCAGTATGGCGACGAGGTTCAGCCGCGCACCGGCCCGATCCGCGCTGACCTGCTCGGCAATATGTGGGCCCAGCAATGGTCATCCATCTATGACATCGTCGAACCGGAAAATACCGGCGAGATCCCTTATGACCTCACAAAGCGCCTGAACGAGCGTGGCTATGACGCCATCAAGATGGTGGAGACCGGCGAAGCCTTCTTCACCTCGCTTGGCCTCGATCCGCTGCCGGAGACATTCTGGGACCGCTCCATGATCGTGCGGCCGGAAGGCAAGGAAGTGGTCTGCCACGCGTCCGCCTGGAATCTGGACGATGAGGAAGACGTGCGCATCAAGATGTGCACCGAGGTGAACTCGGAAGACTTCTACACAGTCCACCATGAACTGGGGCACAATTTCTATCAGCGCGCCTACAAGGATCAGGATTTTCTCTACAAGACGGGGGCGCATGACGGCTTCCACGAAGCCATCGGTGACTTCGTGGCCCTGTCCATCACGCCGGAATATCTGGAACAGATTGGCCTGATCTCGGAAGACGAAAAGCCGGGCGCCGATGCCGACACGGCCCTGCTGATGCAGACCGCGCTCGACAAGATCGCCTTCCTGCCCTTCGCCATCACGGTCGATGGCTGGCGCTGGGGCGTGCTGTCGGGTGAAACCGCCCCGGATGCCTACAATACGGCCTGGTGGGATCTGCGCCTGAAGAATCAGGGCCTTGTGCCGCCGGCCCCGCGCCCGGCCGACGCGTTCGATCCCGGCGCGAAATACCACATTCCAGGCAACACGCCGTACCTGCGCTACTTCCTCAGCTTCGTGATGCAGTTCCAGTTCCACAAGGCCGCCTGTGAACAGGCTGGCTGGGACGGTCCGCTGCACCGCTGCTCGATCTACAACAACAAGGAAGTCGGCGAGCGCTTCAATGCCATGATGGAAGCCGGCGCGTCGCAGCCCTGGCCGGACACGCTGGAAGAGTTCACCGGCACCCGCGAAATGGATGGCAGCGCCATCATCGAGTATTTCGACCCGCTGATGCTCTACCTGAAGGACGAGAACGCCACGGAAAGCTGTGGCTGGTAAACACCGTTCCCAATTGACGCGGTCACCCAGACGAGTAGTCCTTTGGGTGGCCGCTGTCATTTTCATCATCGGTGGTCTTGCGGCCATCAACCCGTTGAACAGATACCTGCTCTGGCGAAACCTAAGCGTAGACAAGTTGGATCGGATGATAGACTCGCGTCTTCGTGATCATCATGAAGGTGTGGAGTATGCCTGTCTCTACACCGTCACATGCGCCAACGGGCGCGCGCGGTTGGAATTGAGAACCAGTCTGTCAGACACTGAACTTGATGACATCAGAGAAACTATCTGGCGCCGCAAGTTCGCGGACTACTGCCCAGGCAGAACAACGAATTTTGGGCTAGAATTTCTCACGCCGGACGCCGACCAAGCACGCCGGGACATATGGACCTTCGGAGGAGGATTCATGGGCGAACACACCCGGTTTAGTGGCGGATCTTTTTCACAAGGGGCACCATGGGTGCCCTGCACTCCGGAACGCGCCTATTGGCACCGCGAACCGGATTCAGTCCCTTGACCTGAGCAGGCTCCCCACTCACATCTACTGAAACACCGGAGAATTCCCCATGACCGACCAAGCCACGCTTGACGCCATCGACAAAGCCGTCAAATCCAATGACGTCGTGCTTTTCATGAAGGGCACGCCGACCTTCCCGCAATGCGGGTTCTCGTCGGTCGTGGTGCAGGTGCTGGACTATCTCGGCGTCGACTATGTCTCGACCAATGTCCTCGAAGATCAGGATGTTCGCGAAGGCATCAAGGCCTATTCCGACTGGCCGACCATTCCACAGCTCTATGTGAAGGGCGAATTCGTCGGCGGCTGTGACATCGTGAAAGAGATGTTCGAAAGCGGCGAACTGCGCGACTTCATGAAAGACAAGGGCATCGCGCTGGAAGACGCCTGATCTCAGGCAGACAGGATTCCCGCAAGGCCGGCTTCCTGGATGATCACATCCGCATGCACCACGGCCGGGGCCGCAACGAACAGGGCGCTGACGGCCAGTCCAGTCATGTAGCTCTTTCGGCGGCGGAACGGCATGGGATGGCAGGCACGCGCCGCGCGGCGCCATTTCTTCAAGGTGTAGGCCACCAGAAACAGGCCGAGCATCGCTGCCGACCAGGCCGCTATCGTTGCAATCATGTCCGTCATCGCGCTCTCCCCTGGGCGACCGGATTACATTCTACATCCGGCAGCCTTTCCGCCCGGCAAAACCGGCCGGTGAATATCACCGGGTGCGGGAAAGACTTCGCTAACCGCCCTGCCTGGTCATCCGAGTGACAGCCAGGTGTCTTCGCGGCGCATCAGGAACAGGGCCACCAGCGCGCCGAGAACCGGTAACGCCGCTACAAACAGATGATTGCCGCCCTCATAGGGGGTGATCAGGACTTGCCAGGTCGACAGGGTCCCCAGCGCGTGGATCGTCAGGAAGAATCCATAGGTCCAGGTCTTGAACAGGCCGAGCGCGAACAGGATCACGACGAGCAGCTGGATCGCCCCGATCAGATAGGACATCTCGTGTGGCAGGCCATCAACGAGACAGAATTTGGACCAGATGGCTGCGGTCGTTTCCGGTTTGACGAATTTCTCGACCGCCCAGACAGCAAAGAAGATCGCAATGGAGGCGCGAAGCGCAAACAGGGCGCGGGGAAGATTGGCAGGCATGGTGGTTACATGCTTCGAATTTTGTCTGTGCCGCTGCTATGCGAGGATCGGAACAACTGCCAATCACGCCTGCGTCAGAAACATTCCCTTCTAGGCAGGTGTGCCTGTTTCCTGTAGCTGACCGCCCATGACCACCTCATCCCTTGCCCCGGCACCCATTCGGCCCGCAAAGACGCCCAAAGTCGGCATCGTGTCCCTCGGCTGCCCGAAGGCCCTCGTCGATTCCGAACGCATCGTCACCCGGCTGCGCGCCGAAGGATACCAGATCGCGCCTGACTATGCCGGCGCGGACCTCGTCCTGGTGAACACGTGCGGCTTCCTGGACTCCGCGCGGGACGAAAGCCTCGGGGCGATCGGCGAAGCCATCGAGGCCAATGGCAAGGTCATTGTCACCGGCTGCCTCGGCGCCGAGCCGGACGTGATTGAAAAGGCTCACCCGAAAGTGCTCGCCATTACCGGGCCGCATCAATACGAAGCGGTCATGGAGGCGGTCCACACACACCTGACTCCGCCGCACAATCCGCATATGGATCTGGTCCCCGAAAGCGGGCTGCGCCTGACTCCGCGCCATTATGCCTATCTGAAGATTTCAGAAGGCTGCAACAATCGCTGCAGCTTCTGCATCATCCCGAAACTGCGCGGCGATCTGGTGTCGCGTCCCATCCATCATGTCCTGACCGAGGGAGAGCAACTCGTCCGCGCCGGCGTCAAGGAACTTCTTGTCATCAGTCAGGACACATCGGCCTATGGCCTCGATGTCCGCTACAAGCCGGAAGTGTGGCGCGGCACCGAATATCAGACCCGCTTCCTGGATCTCGCCAGGGGACTCGGCAGCCTCGGCGTGTGGACCCGGATGCACTATGTCTATCCCTACCCGCATGTTGACGACGTAATCCCGCTGATGGCCGACGGCCTGATCACGCCATATCTGGATATTCCGTTCCAGCACGCCTCGGCCAATGTGCTCAAGGCCATGAAGCGCCCGGCCAAACAGGACAAGGTGCTCGAACGCATCCTGCAATGGCGCCGCGACGTGCCGGACCTCGCCATCCGTTCCACCTTCATTGTCGGGTTTCCGGGCGAGACCGAGGAAGACTTCGAAATCCTGCTCGACTTCATCCGCGAGGCGAAGATCGACCGGGCGGGGTGCTTCCGGTACGAAAACGTGGCCCATGCGGACAGCCGTGGCCTCCCCGGCCACGTGCCGGATGAGGTCAAGGAAGACCGCTGGCACCGGTTCATGGAGGTGCAGGCTGGCATCTCGGCAGCCCGTGCGGCCGCCCAGGTGGGCAGCGTTCAGGACGTCATCATTGACGGTCCGTCAGACACGCCCGGTGAGATGGTCGCCCGAACGAAGGCGGACGCCCCCGAGGTCGATGCCGTGGTCTATCTTCAGGATGCCGGTCACCTGAAACCCGGCGACATTGTTTCGGCTTCAATTGAAGACGCCGACGAATATGACCTCTACGGACGGCCCGCCTGAGCGCGCATTCGCGCCCCGGCTTGCTTCGCCTCGGTACGGCGCGCCTCCATCAGCCTTTCCATACGGGCATGATAGGCCGCCAGCACTTCAGGCTCCGCCAGTTCCGGACGACCGCCCGGATAGGGCGGTGACGGCGCATATTCATAGCCGAGCGTCAACGCCTTCGCATAGGCTTCCCCGGCGATCTCGGCAACCATGGTCAGCGCGAAATCGATCCCGGCCGTGACGCCGCCCCCGGTGAAGATGTTCCCGTCACGAACGACACGCCCCTCATCAAGGATCGCGCCGAATTCGGACAGCAGGTCCCGCCAGGCCCAGTGACAGGCCGCCCGCTTGCCCTGCAACAGGCCCGCCGCCCCCAGGATGAGCGATCCCGTGCACACCGACGTCACATAGGTTGCACGCTCGCCAAGCCGCCGGATCTCCGCGACGAACGCCTCATCCAGCGCCCATTGCGTTGCTGTGACGCCGCCCGGCACACACAACAGATCACACCGGTCAATCGAGGCGAGGGTCTCAGTCCGCCCGATAACGAGATTGCCCTCAGCGATCACGTCTCCTCCGTCGCGGCTGGCGACCAATGTCTCCGATTTCGGCAACCGGCACAGCACCTGGTGAGGCCCGGTGAAGTCGAGATGGGTCATGTCGTCATAGATGGCGAAAACGGTCCTGAACGGTTTGGACATGGCAACCTCCTTGTCAGCCCCGCCAGTTTTGCCTAGGAGGGATTTGGCTGAAAGGACATATTTCCGTTGTTTTCCGACAAACCGCACTCACGCGAGATTGGCCTGCTGGTGTTCGAGGATTTCCAGCTGCTGGACATGGCCGGCCCGTCGACCGTGTTCGAAATGCCGATGCGCGGCATCGCCCCACCGCCCTATACCCTGACGGTCTATTCACGGGATGGCGGGCAAGTGCGCGCCTCCTGCGGCATTCTCGTCCAGACAGCGCCCATCCCGAACGGGCTGACCCTGGACACGCTGATCGTGTCCGGCGGCGAGGGCACGCGCGCCGCCATGCACGATGAGTCCCTGCTCGCAGACATCCGTGCCCTGTCAGATCGCACGCGGCGCACGACTTCGGTGTGTTCCGGCGCGATCGTGCTCGCTGCCGCGGGCCTGCTGGACGGCCGCAAGGCCACAACCCATTGGCGGCGTTGCCCGGACATGGCCCGGCACTTTCCCGCTGTTCAGGTTGAGGCCGACCGGATCTATGTGAGGGATGGCAAATTCTGGACCTCTGCCGGCATCTCGGCGGGGATCGATCTGGCTCTGGCCCTGGTCGAGGACGATCTCGGCGAAGACATTGCCCGGGCGGCAGCCCGCGAACTGGTTGTCCACCAGAGACGCCATGGCGGGCAGAGCCAGTTCTCCGTGATGCAGGAAGTCAGACTTGCCTCGGGCAGGTTCGACAACCTCCTCTCTTGGATTCGCGCCCATCTGGAGGAAGATCTCGGCGTGGACGCCCTGGCGCTGCGATGCGGCATGAGCCCGCGGAACTTCACCCGCGTGTTCAAGGCCGAGACAGGCACATCACCTGCCCGCCTGATCGGGAAGTTGCGACTCGAATCTGCTCGCCACCGGGTAGAAACCTCCACCGCATCGCTGCAGGAAATCGCCAAGGCCACCGGATTTGGCGATCCGGACCGGATGCGACTGGCCTTTTTGCGGGCGTATGGGCAGCCCCCCATGGTGCTGCGTCGTCAAAGGCAGTCCTGACACCGGAGTGTGCATACGCCTGCATTTTATCGAAAAACAACGATTGACATATCGTATTTCGATAATTCATAGTGGCTTTAACGCTTTTGGAGGCTCACATGCACCGCGCACTCATATCCCTTTCCGCCCTGTCCCTCGCCGCTCTGCCAGCCTTGGCGGAAACCCGGGATTATCCAGCCGATACCTTCACCAGACTGGATGTGAGCGAGGCCATCATGGTTGTTTTCGAAACCGGATCCGACACCCGCGTGACCGTCGACCAGGCCGAAGGCGACTTTTCCGACATCCAGATCGAGACCCGGGACGATACGCTCTGGATCGATCGCAAGAGCGCTGGCCGCGGCTGGCGGTCCAACCTCTCGACCGATTTCGACAAGGGCGTCCTGCGCGCCAAGGTCAATGGCAAACGCGTGCCCTCCTACACTGTCCGCATCACGGCGCCGTCCCTCGCTGCCATGGATGTATCCCGTTCCGCCATGGTCACGGCCTCGGGTCTCGCCTCCGACAACCTCGACCTCGCGGCCTCGTCCAGCGCGGACCTGTCCGTCTCCGGACGTGCGGGGCGTGTCGACATCGACGCCTCCTCCTCAGCCGACATCGACGCGGAAAATCTGGAAGCCGCCCGCCTGACCATTGATGCCGCGTCGAGTTCCGATGTGAAGGCGCGCACCACGTCAGCCGATCAGGTCCGCATCAGCGCCTCCTCCAGCGCGGACGTCGAACTGGATCTGCAGCAGGCTGGCGAAGTCTATCTGGAGGCCTCCTCCAGCGCCGATCTCGAGCTCAGCGGCACCTGCGAGCGCATCGAACTGGTCGCCTCCTCCTCCGCCGATATCGAAGGCCGGGACCTGACCTGCAACAGCGCCGACATCAAAGCGTCCAGCAGTGCGGACATCGCGCTCAGCGTGACCGACTCGGTCAAGGCCTCGGCGTCGAGTGGCGGTGACATCACCATTCGTGGCAACCCTGCTGATCGCGACGTCCGCGAATCCAGCGGCGGCGACATTTCCATAAAATCCTGATCCCCCGAAGGAGCCCGACCATGAAAAAACCCGTCATCCTTGCAACAAGCCTCACCGCACTGGCCCTGTCCGCCACCCTGTTCACGGCCTCCGCAGACACGACGCAGGTCTACCAGCTGTCCGGCTTCGACGAACTGGACGTGGCCGCCGGCGTGGAGGTCAAGTTCATCCGCGCGCCGGAATATTCGATCACTGCCGATTTTGACCGGGGCGGCCCCGACGATGTGAAAGTCCGCCTCGATGGCGACCGTCTCTATCTGTCCCGTAAATCGACCAAGGGCTGGGGCAACAAGGTCCGGGTCAAGTTTACCGTCACCGCACCGGCGCTGACCGAGATCGAAGCGAGCTCCGGCTCCTCCCTCCTGGCCGAAGGCGTAGCTGCCGGCGCCATGAAGATCGACGTGTCCAGTGGCGCAGCCGTGTCCGTACACGGCGAGTGCGACAGCCTGACCATCAAGGCGTCATCCGGTGGCAGCGCCAATGCAAAGGGGCTCGCCTGCGACACGGTCAAGGCGAAGGCCAGCAGTGGCGGATCCGTTTCAGCCCGCGCCAGCGACTCCGCCAGCAGCCGGACCTCGAGCGGCGGCAGCGTGGACATCTACGGCAATCCGTCCGATCGCTCGGCCAACAAGTCGATCAGTGGCGGTTCCACACAATTCCATGGCAGCTAGCCGGGCCGGTTCCCCGACCTAGCCGATGTCAAAATCTTCCGGCTTGAAGCCGGGATTGGGCCAGTCGAGATTCATGTCCTCCAGCGCCCCACGCACCAGCCGGGCAATCATTGCGTTCCGGCGGGTGCGGCTGTCCGAGGGCACGACATACCAGGGTGCGTGCGGCGTCGAACACCGCTCGACGGCGGTCTCGTAAGCGGCCATGAACTTGTCCCAGTCCCGACGGTCGTCCAGATCGCCCGGATTGAACTTCCACAGCTTGTGCGGCTCGATGAGGCGTTCAGCCAGGCGCACCCCCTGTTCCTCATAACCGACATTCAGCATGCATTTCACGATGACCACGCCATTTTCGGTCAAATGCTTCTCGAAGGCGTTGATCTGGTCGTAGCGGCGCTCGACATCCTCGAGGCTCGCAAAGCCGCGCACTTTCACCACCAGAACATCCTCATAATGCGAGCGGTCGAAAATGCCGACATTGCCCTTCTTCGGCACGGCATTGTGCACCCGCCACAGATAGTCACGGGCCAGTTCGTTCTTGCTGGGAGCCTTGAACGCCTTCACCTCCATGCCCAGAGGCGTCGTGTCCGCGAACACATTGCGGATCGTGCCGGACTTGCCGGCCGTGTCCATGCCCTGAAGCACGACGAGCACGGACTGTTTCTTGTGGGCGTAGAGCATGTCCTTCAGCTCATTGATGACCGCCGCATCCTTCTTCAGGCTGGTCTTTGCGTCCGCCTTGTCATCGAACAGGACGGGATCGCGCGTAGGCCGGGCCGCCAGGGAAAAGGGGTCACCGGGACGCGCCATCAGGCGGTCGCGGACGTCGGCAATCTCGGGAATGTTCATGCAGGCAGAATCTCCAATGAAAAAAGCCGCACCAGTCTGGCGCGGCTTTTCGGAAAGAACAAGAAATCCGGAACTCTTAGGAAGAGTAGAATTCGACCACCTGGGCCGGTTCCATCTGGACCGGATACGGCACATCAGCCAGTTCCGGAACGCGGACATAAGTGGCCGACATCGCCTTCGGATCGACTTCCACATATTCCGGAATGTCGCGCTCGGCGCTGCCAAGCGCTTCCAGAACCAGCGCCATGTTGCGGGATTTCTCGCGAATCTGAACAACATCGCCGGGTTTCACGCGCGCGGACCCGATATTGCAGCGACGGCCATTGATCATGACGTGGCCGTGATTAACGAACTGGCGGGCCGCGAAGATCGTCGGCACGAATTTCGCGCGGTAGACGATGGAGTCGAGCCGCGACTCCAACAGGCCGATCAGATTTTCGGACGTGTTGCCCTTCATGCGGTTCGCTTCTTCATAGATGCGAAGGAACTGCTTTTCCGTGATGTCGCCGTAGTAGCCTTTCAGCTTCGCGACGGTCGATCTTGTACTTCGCACTATGGCGACGAGACATGGTAGTACCTCATTGTCGACGCAGGCCGGTGGGCGACGCTCATTCGCACCCACGATTTCAACGGCGGCTCTGCACCATCCCGTATCAAGGCGGCGGGTAAACCCCAAAACCGGTGGCAGGTCAAGCCGGTCTGCTGCTACACCTGCTGCATATATTAGGGAGGAATGAATATGGGACAGATCGACGGCAAGGTGGCCATCATCACCGGGGCGGGCAGCGGCATCGGACGGGCCTGTGCCCAGGTGCTGGCGCGCGAGGGGGCGGCCGTCATGGCAACCGATATCGACACCGTCGGCCTGAAGGAAACCGCGCGCCTGGTTTCAGATGCCGGCGGTCGCATCACGACACGGCAACAGGACGTGGTAGATGAAGCCGTCTGGAACACGGTCTTTGCCGAAACAGAAGCCGCATTCGGCGCGCCGTCCATTCTCGTCAACAATGCCGGCATCGCCATCGCTGGCGCCCTGGCCGACTATTCGCTCGAAGACTGGCGCTTGCAGATGGCAGTCAATGTCGACAGCGTGTTTCTCGGCACGCGGGCCGCCATGCGCGCCATGTCCGGACGGGGCGGATCCATCATCAACATCTCGTCCGTTGCCGGCTTGCGAGGCGCGGCCGGCGCCAGCGCCTATTGCACATCCAAGGGAGCCGTACGCCTGTTCACCAAGGCGGCCGCGGTCGAGTGCGCGCAACTGGGCACCGGCATTCGCGTGAATTCGGTCCATCCGGGAATCATCGACACGCCGATCTGGCAGAAATCCATCACCCGCATGACCGAAACCATGGATGCTGCCCGGATTGCGGCCCTCACCGCACATTCAGGGGCAAACCAGATGGACGCCGACATGATCGCCGCGCAGTCCAGTCCAATGGGCCGGGCTGGCCGGCCGGAGGAAGTGGCAGAGCTCGTTCTGTTCCTCGCCTCTGACGCATCCAGCTATATCAGCGGTCAGGAACATGTCGTGGATGGCGCCATGACCGCGCGCTGATGCGAGGGGTGGCGACCGGCGCGTCTCAGTCTGGCCGGACCGTCGTGCGGTATTCGCGGCTCGCATAGATCAGAGAATTGCCGCTGTCGCCCAGCACGGCGTCCACCACTTCGCCGAAGCATACATGGTGCGTGCCGACCTGATTGTGCGATACCAGCTTGCACTCGAAGGCCACCAGCGCGCCGGCAATGACCGGCTGCCCGAAACGGCCTGGAGCCCAGTCGGTGCAATCGAACTTGTCGGGATACGTGTCACGCATCCGGCTGGCGAACACATCGGCGATCAGCGCCTGGTCATCTTTCAGGACATTGACGCAGAAAGTGCCATTGCCCAGCAGGATCGGCGTCAGTGAGGACATTTCGTTGATGCAGACAAGAAGAGTCGGGTTCGGCGTATCGGCACTGACAGAGGACATCGCCGTGGCGGTTGTGCCAGCGCGCCCCTGCGGACCATTGGTCGTGATGACCGTCACCGTGGCAGCCACCTGACTCATCCCCTCCAGGAAGCGCTGGCGCAGGGGCGCCGCGTCGGGGGCGGGTCGGGTCTCGTCAGTCATCATCAATTCTTTCATCCTTGCCGGGTCAGCCACATCGGCCTGCCGGGCAGACCAATAGTAGAATGTGCACGCCGCGCGGCAATGGTCTTGTCTGTGCGCGCACAGTGTCGGTCAATCCCATGGCGGAATGACACGTCAGAACGAGGCTGGCTATGCGCTGAAAATTGGAGCGGGCGATGAGATTCGAACTCACGACCCCAACCTTGGCAAGGTTGTGCTCTACCCCTGAGCTACGCCCGCATCCTTATTGGGGTATTCACGGCGTCTCCGCCGAGAGGCGTGATAAAGCGCATCAGCCCGGCCTTTGCAAGCCGGAAAAACGGCGAAACTGCACAATTTCTTCTGCGGCGGCGAGAGACCTGTGAATACCTATCCGCGCAGCACGGCGCGGATCTGGTCCGGACGCACTTCCCGGCCCTCGACATCGACAAAAGCGGCCCGGATCGCGCTCTTGGATCCGGCCTTGGTGAAGCTGATGGGCGGGGCCTCTCCCTGACCCAGCCAGGCGTCGCCCCATTGTGTCAGGCCGATCAGGATGGGCCGCAATGACAGCCCTGTCGCGGACAGGACATATTCCGGCCGGGCACGCTTGCCGGGCGCCTTGTAGGATTTCCGGGTCAGCAGGCCGGCATCGACCAGCTTTTTCAGACGACCGGACAGGACCGTTCTCGGACAGCCCAGTTCGGACTGGAAATCGTCGAATCGGCGCACACCGTAGAGCGCCGAACGCAGGATCAGCAGCGTCCAGCGGTCGCCGATCAAATCGATCGCGCGTGCCAGATTGCAGGCTTCGGTCGGAACGGGTGAGCGGCGGACGAGAGGAATCTGGGACATGTTTCCTGTCTGGATGGGTTCGCTTTCTAAATCCAGACCCTTCCCTATTCCTGCCGCAAAATTTCGCTCAAAAGGGATTTCCACCTTCAAGCGGCGAGACCAATTCATGCGGACCTTACTTCCAGTATCTTTTCTCGCGCTGACAGCGGGCGCGCTGGCGGCCTGTACGGCGCCCCGCAAGGCCCCGGACGCGATGAATTCTGCGCAGACCACCGCGCCCGCCTCAGCCCTGCCCGCACCGGACAGGCTGAGCGCGCTGTCCTGCCCGCCAGGCACGCAGCACATCGCGCCGACGCGCATCCAGATCACGGCCGAACCGGTCGCCCTGTCCGACCGGGCCGGCCAGGGCCGGCTTCCGCCCGGAGTGCGCTTTTCCGGCGGGTGGGCCCTGACTTCAGATCATGCGGGCTTTGGCGGGCTGTCCGGGCTGGAACAGCTTGACGATGGATCCCTGCTGGCGATCACCGACATGGGTGCCTTTGTCCGGATCGGCATGCGGGATGGCGCGCCGGACGGAACCGGAGCGTTCAGCTATATGCTGGGTCTGGACGGGTCCCAATTGAGCGGCAAACGCGATGGCGATTCCGAAGGCCTCGCCGTCAAGCACGGTCTCGCCTTTGTCAGCTTCGAACGCCGCCACCGCATTGCGGCCTTCGATCTCGACAAATGCGGCGCTGCCGCGCGCGCTGCCCCAGTGGCCAACCTTCCGGACCGGATCGACGACACCGAGATCAGGGAGAATTCCGGCGCCGAGGCCCTGTCAGCCGGTGAGGGCCTGCTGGCGGGCTATGAACAGCTTGTCGAAGGACGGTCCCCGCTGGTGAACCTCTCGGCGGAGGCACCGGTCATCTCGCTTCGCGAAGCCATCAAGCCCGGCTTCGGTGGCCCGCTGGTCGGGATGACCAACCGGATCACGCTGGGAGATGCCGCAACGGCCGGCTCGGTGGTCTACAGCCTCCGGCGCGACTACAATCCCGTCTTCGGCAACCGGCTGTCGGTTGAGGCCGAGTACACCGATGCCGGCGGCTCGAGCCGCCGCGGCCTGTTCCGCCTGGCGGCCCCGATGACGGTCGACAATTTCGAAGGCATCACCGTCGAGACACTGGCAGACGCCACGCACCGGCTCTGGCTGGTCTCGGATGACAATTTCTCAGGCCGCCAGAGAACCCTGCTCTACGCCTTCGACCTGGTCGGAGAAGCCCACTGACGCGAATCCACATCTGACTGCGCGCTCCCCCCTTACAATTGCAGGGGCAGCAGATTACATCTCGATCCAGCATGAAGGCTGTGGCGTTTGCGACGGACTGATCTCCGGCGACCTTAATTTCCGTCAGGGAGCTGGCATTCTGGTCCGGACCGTGGTCCGGGCTCACCCGGCACCCACCTAGTCTCTAGGTTGACGGGAGTGAATATGCCCCGCGGCGTTCGCGGTCTTCATGCGCGAGTTTCCAGGTGCCGCTGCCTGGCGCCGACCCAAAACCGGCATGGGGCCCTGCGATGGACAAGACCGACCTGCGACACCGAATGCGAACCCTGCGCGCCGAAGCGGCCGCGCGGGATCCGGATGCCGCCGACTCGCTGGCCGACCAGTTTCCGATGAAGCTGCTGGAGCGCTACGGTCCCGTCGTGGCAGGCTATGTCGCCATCAATGAAGAGCTCGACCCTGCACCGCTCATGAAGCGCCTTGCGCAGGCCGGTGCCGAACTCTGCCTGCCGCGCATCGAGGATTCCGGAGAGCTGACCTGGCGGTCATGGCATTTCGGCGAACCCTTGGAGCGCCGGCCCTTCGGCCTGTCGGAACCCTCCGCCGATGCGCCCCTGGCAGAGCCGACCCTGATCCTGACGCCCCTGCTGGCCTTTGACGGGATGGGCAACCGGCTGGGTTACGGCAAAGGCCATTATGACAAGGCGTTCGAGAGACTGCGCGCCAGGGGCCGGGCCTTCGCCTGCGCGCTGGCCTATCCGGCCCAGCAGATCGAAACCGTGCCCAGCGAACCGCACGACCAGCCGCTCGACTGGGCGGTGACACCGATCGGCTCGGTCCCCCTCTTCATGATGCGAAACATGAAAAGCCTGACAGATACCAGTTCCAGCAGCTGAAACCGGCTTGGCTCTTGCGAATTTGCCTGCGAAGGTAAACGCAAGGTAAAGAAATGTCTCGTTCTGGGTTAGTCAGGTTAATCAAAGGCGCAGGAACTGTCTCAGTTCTGGACGCCATACCCGTTTTTACCGTTTCTGCAGCAATCCTTGCAGGCTTGGCATGTTGGGCTAGCGGCGGCCAGTCGGTCAGCCCGCCTGACTCCGATGCGCGCGCGATTTACTATCCCGTCACCGAAGCATCGGTCTCGCTGCGTGGCCGAACGAAGATCGCACCGATTGAAGTCCGGCCGGCGCACCCTGCCGGCAATCCGCCGCCGGTGGCGCAACTGGCGCAGTCCGGCCAGGCCTTCCTCACCAACACTGCCGCATCCGGCATCCAGCGCGAGTTCTGGGCGTCTGAATCGCAGGGGGGACATGATTTCTATGGCGGCCGCTGGGCCCCGGAAAACGTCCGCGAGACGTCGGACGGCACCCATCTGGCCGTCGAACGTGGCAATGGGGACGTTTCGAATGCGGAAGTGCGGTCACGCCAGCGTCTGGGATATGGCCGCTATGAGGCCGTGATGCAGGTCGGCAAGGGGTCCGGCCTCGTATCGGCCTTCTTCACCTATACCGGCCCCTATGAAGGCAATCCGCACGACGAAATCGACATCGAATTCCTCGGCAAGGACACGTCAAAGGTACATTTCAACTATTGGCGCAATGGCCGGAAGGGACACCACGCCACGTTCGACCTGCCCTTCGATGCCTCGGCCGAGCCGCATCTCTATGCGTTTGACTGGCAGCCCGACCGCATCACCTGGTATGTCGATGGCGAGGCCTATTACACGACCGAACTGGACGATCCGCACATCCCTCAGCATGCCGGCCGCCTGTATTTCAGCCACTGGACCGGCACGCAGAAAATGCAGGCCTGGCATGGCAAACCCGACTTCGCGTCCGGCACGTCAACCATAGTGGAATGCGCGTCGTTCACACCGGTCAATGAGGATGGCCCGGCCTGTCACGACAATTTCCGCCCAACCGCGAAGCCGGGCGGCATGGGTCTGGCCCTGCTTACTTTAAGTCCTTGAGGACCTGCTCGCGAGCGACCGGCAGCAATTCCGCCATCTGCTCGCGAATGCGGGCGTCCGTACGATCAATGCCCGCCGTGTCGAAATCCGCGCGCACCTTGCGGAACACATCATCATCGCCCGGCTCTTCCAGATCCGACAGGACAACCGTCTTCGCATAGGCTTCGGCGTCCGAGCCCGTCAGGCCCATCAGGTCTGCCGCCCACAGGCCGAGCAGCTTGTTGCGGCGGGCCATGACCTTGAACTGGGTTTCCTGGTCCAGAGCGTAGCGGGCTTCTTCTGCGCGCTCGCGATCGTCAAATGTGCTCATGGTGAATGGCCTTTCTGAACGGTGGTCTTCGATTCGAGCATATAGGCGCTGACCTGAGGTGTGCGCAATAATTGTTTCTTTGAGCGGATTGGCGTAACAGACTGCGTTTTCCGGGGTGGCTGAAAACGATTCCTGTTGCCGCGATCCCGATTCAGCAGGAGGCCTGTCCGCATGAGCAAGAAGCGCGTAATCTACGAGGGCAAGGCGAAGATCCTCTATGAAGGACCGGAGCCGGGCACACTCATCCAGTACTTCAAGGATGACGCGACCGCCTTTAATGCCCAGAAGCGCGCCGTTCTGGATGGCAAGGGTGTGCTGAACAACCGCATCAGCGAGTTCATGATGACCCGGCTGTCAGCCGTCGGCATCCCGACCCATTTCATCCGCCGGCTCAACATGCGCGAGCAATTGGTCAAGAAGGTCGACATCATCCCACTGGAAGTGGTCGTGCGGAATGTCGCTGCCGGCACGCTGTCGAAACGGCTTGGCATCGAGGAAGGCCAGGTCCTGCCGCGCCCGATGGTCGAATTTTACCTTAAGGACGATGCGCTCGGCGACCCGCTGGTCACCGAGGAGCATATCGCCGCATTCGGCTGGGCCGCGGCGCAGGAATATGAGGACCTGATCTCCCTGTCTCTGCGCGTCAATGATTTCATGTCCGGTCTGTTCGCCGCAGTCGGCATTCGACTGGTCGACTTCAAACTGGAATTTGGCCGCCACTATGAGGGCGACAGCGAAGTGCCCCGCATTCTCCTGGCCGACGAAATCAGCCCCGACAGCTGCCGCCTCTGGGATTTCGAGACCGGAGACAAGCTGGACAAGGACCGGTTCCGCCGCGATCTCGGCGGTGTGACCGAAGCCTATGCAGAAGTGGCCCGCCGTCTCGGCATCCTCAAGGAGTCCGGAGAGACCGACAATGTGGTCAGCTTCAATGGCGGCAAATAGCCGTTCGCTGACACACCATATTCCGGAAGACATGCAGATGCCCAAAGTCCCCCGATCCCGTACGGGCAGCCGACCGCGCCTGATGCCGGTACTGGCTGCCATTTGTGTGCTTATCGCGATGGCATACACCGTCAGCTTGTTTCAATCGGCCTGAAATCGGGCTAAAGGGGCCCGGTCCAGACTGCGCAGGAGATTCCCATGAAAGCCATTGTCCACGTCGCCCTGAAGAATGGTGTCCTGGACCCGCAGGGCAAGGCCGTTGCGGATACGCTGGCACGCATGGGCTACAAGGAAGTTGAAGCCGCGCGTATCGGCAAGGTGATCGAGCTGGATCTGGAGGACGGATTGTCTTCCGATCAGGCCGAAACCCGCGTCAAGGAAATGTGCGAGAAACTGCTCGCGAACACGGTGATCGAAAGCTATCGGTTCGAACTGGTCGGCTGACCGCTCCCCTGAATTTCCGGCCTTCTGGCCGGATCGACCGGACGGCCTACAAGATACGGCACTCCGAAAATAGTGAGCAAGTAATCACTTGCAAATTCCCGTGGAATTACGTATATTGCGTCCATACTCATGGAGAGCCGAATGCCGAGACCGTCAAGCACCGATCCGTCGAAACCGCGCCCGCGCGCCCGAAACGCCCGGCCGAAGATCGAGCGTGCCGCCCTCAAACTGTTCATTCATGAAGGCGTTGACGCCGCCACGACCCGCGAGATCGCCGAAAAGGCCGGCGTGTCGGAAGGCGCACTCTACCGGCACTACAAGGGCAAGGATGAACTGGCGCTCTCGCTGTTCATGGAGACCCACAATCGTCTCGGGACGATGATGGCCGAAGCCCTGTCGGGCGAAGGCACGCTGGAGCAGAAGGTTCACGCCGCCGTGGCGGCCTATTGCGACCTGGCCGATGAGGATTTTCTCCTCTTCTCGTTCCATCTCGTGTCGCTGAACCGCTTTCTGCCCTATGACAAGCGCCGCGACGACGACCCTGTCACGATCACGGAAAAGATCATCGCCGGGCTCATGTCCGATGGGCACATTCCCCGCGGTGACCCCGCCCTCAAGGCCGCCATGGCGCTGGGCGTGGTCATGCAGGCTGGCCAGAACAAGATCTACAACCGCCTGCCCGGCCCGCTGTCCCAACACGCCGAGGCGCTTTCACGCGCCGTGCTGTGTGTCCTGAATTCGTAGAACATCCGGGAAAGGAATTCGCCCATGCGCGGAGTCGTCTTCACCTTCGTCTACTACACCCTGTCCGTCATCTACGTCCTGGCGTCCCTGCCATTCCTCGCGCTGCCCGGCCGCGGCCCGGTGCGCGGGATCATCCGCAGCTATACACGCGCCATGAACCTCAATCTGCGGTTTGTCGCTGGCATCCGAAAGGAAGTCCGTGGGCGGCACAATCTTCCGGAGGGCCCCTTCATTCTCGCGGCCAAGCATCAAAGCTGGGGCGACGGGTTTCTGGTCTATCCGGAAGTGAGGAACCTCGCCTTTGTAACAGGGGACCATCTTGAGAAATTTCCTCTGGTCGGCGGTATTCTGCGCAAGCTTGGCGCCATCGTCATCGATACGTGCGGCGGCGGCGAACGAAAGGCTGCATCACTGAAGGAAGGCATGACGCGCGCCCGCAAGGACGGCCAGCGCGTGCTGATCTATCCGGAAGGCCATCTTGCACCTGTCGGCTACCATTTCCGCTACAAACCGGGCGTGTGGCACATGGCGCAGGCGATGAACGTGCCGGTCATCCCGGTTGCCACCAATATCGGCCTGTTCTGGCGCCAGCAGGATCGTGACAAGACTCCCGGAACCGCCATCATCGAATTTCTGCCGGCGCTTGATCCTGCGCTGCCGAAACAGGATTTCATGGCCCGGCTGACCGAAATGGTGGAACGCCGGACAGCAGACCTGGTGGCGGAGGCAACCGGCCAGCCAGCGAAACTCGCGACCCTTATTCCCGATCCCCCCAAGGGCATGGAGGCCAAACCCACGGTCGAAGACCTCGCCGCATACGGCCGCCCGTGAACGAACAGCCGATATGCAGCTTTACAAGAACAGCAATTATTGATAATCGATAATTTCTCAGGTGATCCCGGGGGCAAATCGGGATTGAGCATTATGACTATCAAAAAAATCGCTGTTGTCGGCATTATCGCGGGCGCTGCAGCAACCGCCGTACTTCCTGCTTCGGCAACAGGCTGGAAGGTCTGGAAAGGATTGGATGAAGCATCGCCACGCGCCGTGCTGACAGACACGGATGATCGAGCAGGCGCCGTGCTGGTGTGCGACAAGTCCGGCAAATTGTCGGCAATCCTGTCGCTGAAAGCGGGCAACATTTCGGATCAGCTGGATATGCACGCGACCTACAAGCGCGGCGAAACCGCAACCATTTCAACCGGCCAGGCCGATCCGGTCGAGACCACAGTCCGGTACTCGCCCGCCAACAACGTCATTGAAATCGGTGCCCACACGCCTGCTGCCCGCATCTACAATTCAGTGATCAGGGGCGAAGCCGTAACCGTGGCGGTCGACCATGCAGAAGATGTCACGACAACGCTTCCGGAGCCCGATGACATATTCAAGGCGTTTGCCAAAACCTGCATGAAGGCACGCGCAGCCGCCAGCGAATAATCCCCGCTTTCCGTGCAGGAGCATTCGTTTCAGGGTTGACGACCAATCAAGGGTCGTGCCCTCTTCGGGTCAACAGACTCGAGGAATGGCAACATGTTCAAATACCTGATCCCTGCAGCCGTCATGATCGTGGCGGCTGCCCCGGGGCACGCGGATACTCCCGACCGGATATGGGTCCAGCAACAGGACCAATTGATCAGCGTTGACAGTTCCGACGCAGGAAATGATCCGAATTTCAAGAGCCTCATCCGGATCATCAAGGCCGAAGGTGGTGGACACCCGACGATACAGCTAAGCTGTCAAATGACGACCACGGGGGTCAAGGCGTTGAATTTCAGTGTACAGCTGGATCCGGACAACACCTATGAAGACAATGCCGACCGGAGCCCCCGGTTTCACCACATTTCCGGAATCATGGAGATTGACGGCAAGAAATATCCCGAGCGTTACGCTTACCACGCGAAATCGACAAAATTGGTGCCACTGAACCGTGAAGTGCCAAATCGAATCTACAACTCCGTCGTTCGGGGTGACGCTGTTTCCCTGAAAGTGAAAGGCAAGCGCCGCGATCTGGCTTTGCCGGCCGCAGATGACACCTTTGTTGCATTCGCGAAGTTCTGTCCTGTCACCAATGGTGGAAAATTTGATCCGTCTGCGTTCGAATCCCTCAAAAACACTCATCTTGAGCCAAATCTCTGATGTAAGTCTTTGCTCCAGGGCAAACCCGGACGCATCCGCTGACAAATGCGGTCAACAGACATCTTTCCTGACGGATAGAGGTCACATTCTCCCCGTGATACAGGAGCTGCGTCTCCGGGAAATGCGCGCCCCCGGCGGACGTGTCAAAAGCAATGCGACTATGGCTGCATGTCTAGCAGCGCCGCCCGCCAGCGACCGAGCTTCTCCTCAAACCGCATCGCAGCGTAGGCGGGGCTCGTTGACGGCACAAGGACAGTCGCCAGACCTGGACGAAGTGAACCGGCATACTTCTTGTAGCAGTGCGCCGCCGTGCCACCATTCAGCAAGACGCGCGAGATACCCGGATGCATTTCGAAGAGCTTCCTGAAATCATTCGGGATCTCGTCCCGAATATTCGAATCCAGGCTGCCTTCCCGGCGACAATGTTTCAGCACATCCCAGACCGCCACGCCCTGATCGATCAGGATCGACCGTCGTGTCTCATATGGCAGGTCAGGGTGCGCGTCGAACAGGTGACCCATGATCTGCCAGAACGCGTTTCGGGGATGGGCATAATACTGGCCAGCCTCCAGCGATGCGACTCCCGGCATGCTGCCAAGAATCAGCACCCGGGCGCCCGGGCCGACAATCGGGTCGAAGCTTTGAATAATTCCCTCAGCGCCCACCAGACGATCAGGCAGTCGCGGGAATGATCGTCACGCTCTCGCCGCAGCCGCAGGCATCGGTCTGGTTGGGATTCCTGAACACGAATTTCTCGTGCAGCGGCGTGACCTCGTAGTCGACTTCGCTGCCGAGCAGAAACAGGACGGCTTTCGCGTCGATCAGGATGGTGACGCCATTGTCCTCGACCACCTCATCCAGCGCCTCGGGGGCGGTGGCATAGTCCATGACATATTCCATGCCGGCGCAGCCGCCATTCTTCACGCCGACCCGAAGATATCCGGCGCCTTTCTCTTCCATGATCTCCTTGACGCGCGCTGCTGCGGCGTCGGAGAGTTTCACGGGCTTGGGTCTGGGTCGTCTGGCCATGTCACCAAGATAGGAACGAAAGCGTTCCTGTTCAATTAAAGCATGTTCAGCGCAAGGCGGGCTTCATCAGACATGCGCGACGGGTCCCAGGGGGGATCGAAGGTCAGGCGCACCTCGACATCTTCGACGCCGTCGACCGTGCGCGCGGCGTTTTCCACCCAGCCCGGCATGTCCCCCGCCACAGGGCAGCCTGGCGCGGTGAGAGTCATGTCGATGTCCACCTTGCGGTCATCATCAATGTCGACCTTGTAGATCAGGCCGAGTTCATAGATGTCGACCGGGATTTCCGGATCGAACACCGTCTTGAACGCAGCGATCAGATCGTCGGTAATCCGGTTGAGCTCGTCCTGGGGGATCTTGGACGGCTCTGCTTCACCGGACACGTCGATCATGTCGTGAGAGGTCATGTCATCTGCCATGCCGACACCTATACCAGCATTTCCCGTGCCTTGGCGAGCGCTGCAATGAATGCGTCCACCTCGTCGGCCGTGTTGTAAATCGCGAAACTTGCCCGCGCCGTGGCGCTGACTCCCAGATGCTCCATCAGGGGTTGTGCACAGTGATGCCCGGCCCGAATGGCAATGCCGTACCGGTCCAGGATCTGGGCCAGGTCATGTGGATGCGCACCCTGCAGGCTGAAGGCCAGCACGGCCCCCTTGTCCGGCGTATCGCCATGAATGGTCAATCCATTGACGCCCCGCAGGCCATCATGTGCGCGCCGGTAGAGCGCCGTCTCGTGCGCCACCACATCCGCATGGTCAAAGGCCGTCATCCAGTCCAGCGCCGCCCCCAGGCCGATGGCCTCAAGAATGGGCGGGGTGCCAGCCTCGAATTTGTGCGGAGCCGTATTGTAGGTGACCCTGTCGCGGGTCACGATCTCGATCATCTCACCGCCGCCCTGATACGGCCGTGCCCGGTCCAGGGCCTCCGCCGTGCCATACAGCGCGCCGATGCCGGTCGGTCCGTACAGCTTGTGTCCGGTCATGACATACCAGTCGCAGCCCAGCGCCTGGACATCGACCTTCAGGTGCACGGCAGCCTGACTGCCATCTGCCAGAACTTCCGCGCCAACCTCATGGGCCAACCGGCAGATTTCCGCCATGTCCGTCACCGTGCCGAGCACATTGCTCATATGGGTCAGGGCGACCATGCGGGTCTTCGGGCCGATGGCCCGCGCCAGGTCTTCCATGTCCAGCGAACCATCCGCATTCAGGCCAACCCATTTCAGGACAGCGCCATGGCGCTCCCGCAGGAAATGCCAGGGCACGATGTTGGAGTGATGCTCCATCACGGACAGGACGATCTCATCGCCCGGCTGGATACGCCCTGCCAGCGCGGAGGCAACAAGGTTGATGCCTTCGGTCGAGCCCTTGGTGAAAACGATGTTTTCAGTACTCGGCGCATTCAGGAACGCACGGACCTTATCACGCGCCGCTTCATAGGCCTCGGTGGTCTCGTTCGACAGCGTATGAATGCCCCGGTGGACATTGGCATAGGCCGTGCGCGACTGGTCCGCGATCCGGTCTATGACGGCGTTCGGCTTCTGCGCGCTGGCCGCATTGTCCAGATAAACCAGCGGCTTGCCGTTGACCTCCCGCGACAGGATCGGAAACTCTGCCCGAATGGCACCAATGTCGAACGCCCGGCTCATGCGCTTGCCAGCCATGTTTCAGCTTCACCGCGCAGCAATTCCTCAAGCGCGCCAGCCTTTTCCAGGGACTCAGCCACAAAGGCCTGCGTCAGCAAGGCCCGCGCCGTCTTTTCCGGAATTCCGCGCTGGCGCATATAGAACAGCTGGTCGTCGTCCAGCGCGCCACTCGTATTGCCGTGCGCGCATTCGACATCGTCCGCATAGATCTCCAGCTCAGGCTTGGCAAAGACAACGGCGCCATCCTCCAACAGCAGCGCCTTGTGCTGCATGTCGGCATCGGTGTACTGCCCGGCCGTGCGTGGCACGAAGAACTTGCCCTGGAACACGCCCGTTCCGCCATCCAGCACCGCGCCCTTGGTCAGCTGGCGTGTGATGCACGAATTGGCCCCATGGCGAACATGGGTTGTAATATCCGTGTGCAGACCCTTTCCGACCAGATAAGCGGCATTAAGCGTTGCCTTGGCCGTCGGCTCCTGATGCGTGACGCGGGTTTCCAGCCGCGCCAGTTTGGCGCCGAAGGACAGGGTTGTCTGCGTAAACTCGGCCCCTGCATCGAGGTGCACCAGCGCCGTCGAGGCGATCGTCTCCTCGGGCGTGCCACGCTGGTAGACGGTGCGGTTGGCTGAGGCGCCCGATTGCAGTCCGAATTCGATCACGGAGGCCGCAAGGCCAGCGCCGCCAAGATGGCTTTCAGATACGGTCAGCGACACGCCCGGCCGCACGACGATCACGATACGGGCGAAACTCGCCTCACCTTCGCCGCTGAACTGGAAATGCAGCCGCGGCACCTCGCTTGACGTCACTTCCAGCAGCAGGGTGGCGGGGCGTGCCTTGCCGCCGGCCAGGGCGGCTGCCAGCGCTGCGAGCGGAACATCTTCCGCCGCGCCCATCGCCTGCGCCTCTTCCTTGGCAAACACGTTCAGACCGTCCGGAACATGATCCGGGGGGAAATAGCCGCCCGGCGAGAATTTGAACACCAGCGCGCCTTCATGCGGAATCGGGTCCTTGGCGGATGGCGCAGCCGGCCGGTCCAGCGCCTTCAGCGCGGCCTTGAAATCAGTCCATTTCCACGCTTCCAGCCGGCGATGCGGCAGACCGGTCTGCGCGAACGCGCCGAACAGGCGTTTGCGGCGCTCATCTTCCGGCTGCATGCCGTAGCGCGCGATCAGTTCCAGTTCGGCCGCATTCGGATCGGCAATCAATTCCCGCAGGGCTGTGGTCACGCCACCTCCCCGAGGATGCCTTCATATCCTTCCTTCTCGAGCCGCAGGGCCAGTTCAGGGCCACCCGTCGCCACAATCCGCCCCTTGGACAGGACATGCACCTTGTCCGGCTGGATATGGTCCAGCAGGCGCTGATAGTGCGTGATGACCAGCATGCCCCGGTCCGGCGACCGCATGGCATTCACGCCGTCGGCCACCGTCTTGAGCGCATCGATGTCGAGCCCCGAATCCGTTTCATCCAGGATCAGGAAATTCGGCTCCAGCATCATCATCTGATAGATTTCGAGCCGCTTCTTCTCGCCGCCGGAAAAGCCGACATTCAGCGCGCGCTTCAGCATTTCCGCATCCAGTTTCAGCGCCTTGCCGATCTCGCGGGATTTCTTGATGAAGTCAGGTGCGGAAATCTCGTCCTCGCCGCGCGTCTTGCGCTGGGCGTTCATCGCGGCGCGAACAAAGGTCATCACCGGCACGCCGGGAATTTCGACCGGATACTGGAAGGACAGGAACAGGCCCTTGGCAGCGCGCTCTTCCGGATCCATGTCCAGGATGTCGTCGCCGTTCAGCGTCGCGGTTCCGCCGGTGACCTCATATCCGTCCCGGCCGGTCAGCACATAGGACAGGGTGGACTTGCCAGCGCCGTTCGGCCCCATGATCGCGTGGACCTCGCCTTTCGGCACTTCCAGCGACAGACCATTGATGATGGTCTTGGCATCGTCTTCATCGCCGACAGTGGCGGTCAGGTTCTCAATCTTCAACATGCTGCGCATGTAAGCCCGCTGGGCCTGTGCGAAAAGCCCCGGATGCAGGAAATGCCGTCCGGAATGGCCGGAAAGCCGCTCCGCGGCGCGATTCTCCGAATTTGCCGCACATGTGGCGCCGGTCAGGCGTCCCTTTGGGCCAACATGTCTGCCTCGCGCACGGACAGCCTCTCGGTCCAGAATTTCAGGGATCTGCACCGCCCCTCTTCGTCCAGCTCCGCCTTCAGGATGCCATTCGACCGCTGCGGCTCGTCGAGCGCCTCGATGATGGCGCCGGACGTCCAGTGTGCCCATCCGTCAGAGATCTTCTCGATTTCGAATGACACGTCCGTCAGCCGCGCCCAGACGGCCGCAAAAACGTCACTGATGGCCTTGCGGCCCTCGATAGGCGCATGAAACGGAGTTTCGAAGAATTCGGCGTCTTCACTGAACAGCGACTCCAACAGGGCGACATCGCCCCCATCCTGCGCCCGCGCATAGGCCGCGAGCCAGGCGTCGAAAGCACCGGCCTCAGCCAACACTACCCTCAAGGCTGACTTTCAGCAGGCTCTGCGCCTCGACTGCAAACTCCATCGGCAGCTCCTGAAGCACTTCGCGCACGAATCCATTGACCAGAAGGGCGACCGCTTCTTCCTCGCCTATGCCGCGCTGGCGGACATAGAACATCTGGTCATCCGACAATTTGGTTGTCGTCGCCTCATGCTCCAACTGAGCATCCGCCCGGCGGTTTTCCACATAGGGCACGGTGTGCGCGCCGCAGCGATCTCCGATCAGCAAGCTGTCACACTGGGTGAAATTGCGCGCCTTGTCGGCCTTGCGGTTGATCGAGACGAGCCCACGATAGGTATTGTTCGACTTGCCGGCGGAGATGCCCTTGGAAATGATCCGGCTGCGCGTCCGTTTGCCCAGATGGATCATCTTCGTGCCGGTATCGGCCTGCTGGCGGCCATTGGTGACGGCGATGGAGTAGAACTCGCCGACACTGTCATCGCCGCGCAGGATGCAGCTCGGATATTTCCAGGTCACGGCAGACCCCGTCTCGACCTGCGTCCAGCTGATCTTCGACCGGTCGCCCCGGCAGTCGCCGCGCTTCGTTACGAAATTGTAGATGCCGCCCTTGCCGTTCTCGTCGCCCGGCCACCAGTTCTGCACGGTGGAATACTTGATCTCGGCATCTTCCAGCGCGACCAGTTCCACAACAGCCGCGTGCAGCTGATTCTCGTCGCGCATGGGCGCCGTACAACCTTCGAGATAGGACACGTACGCGCCTTCATCAGCAATGATGAGCGTGCGCTCGAACTGGCCGGTATTCTCGGCATTCATGCGGAAATAGGTCGACAGCTCCATCGGGCAGCGCACGCCCTTGGGCACATAGACGAAGGTCCCGTCCGAGAAGACGGCGCTGTTCAGCGTCGCAAAGAAATTGTCCGATTGCGGCACCACGGTGCCGAGATATTTTTTCACCAGGTCCGGATATTCATGCACGGCTTCCGAGATCGACATGAAGATCACGCCGGCCTTTTCCAGCTCCTTGCGGAACGTGGTGGCGACGGACACGGAGTCGAACACGGCATCGACGGCAACACGCGGCGTTTCGCGCGCCGCCGCTGCGGTTTCCGCCGCACCTTCGACGCCCAGCAGGACTTCCGCCTCACGCAGCGGGATGCCCAGCTTTTCGTAGGTTTCGAGGATTTCCTTCGGGACGTCGTCAATCGACTCATACTTCGCGCCGGTCTTGGGCGCCGCATAGTAATAATAGTCCTGGTAGTTGATGGTTGGATAATCGACCATCGCCCAGGTCGGCTCTTTCATGGTCAGCCAGCGCCGATAGGCCGCCAGGCGCCACTCGAGCAGCCATTCCGGCTCTTCCTTCTTGGCCGAGATGAAGCGGATCGTATCTTCGGACAGGCCCTTCGGCGCCATGTCCATTTCAATGTCCGTGACAAAGCCTGCGGAATAGTTTTCAGACTCGAGCGCCTTCGCGGCCTCGACCGTTTCCTGGTCGATGCTGTCCTTCACCTTCACTTCGGTGCAGTCATCATCATGGTCTTCGATGCCGCCGCAGCAATCCATCAGGCTGTTTCCTTCAATACCGTCCGCCGGGCCGCGTCGAGCCAGGCATCTGCCACACCGGTGAAATCCTCCGGCGTGCTGTTCCATCCAAAGCTGGTGCGGATTGCCGATTCCGCAAGGGCGTCAGATGCGCCCATCGCCAGCAATACGAGCGACCGCTTCACCTTGCCAGACGAACATGCAGAGCCCGCCGAAATGCACACACCCGCCAGATCCATCGCCATGACCTGCGTTTCCGCCGCAAAGCCCGCCTTGGCAAAGTTTGACGTCCCGGCCAGCCGCTCGGCGGCCTTGCCCATGATCACCACGCCCGCCTCGCGCTCGAGACGCGCTTCCATATCATTTCGATATCCTGCCAGCATAGCATATTTCGGCAATTCCTTCACGGCGGCCTCCACCGCCGCGCCAAATCCGGCCTGCGCGGCGACATTTTCGGTGCCGGACCGCAATCCGCGCTCCTGCCCGCCGCCATGCGTCACGGCCTTCAGGGGCGCGCCCGCCCGGTGCCACAAGGCTCCGGCGCCCTGCGGACCGCCAATCTTGTGCGCCGACAGGCTGAGATAGTCGACGCCGAGCAGGCCGACATTCACAGAGATCTTGCCGAGGCCCTGCACCGCATCACAGATCGTCAGCCCCCCCGCCTCGCGCACGATGCGGGCCGCTTCCGCGACAGGCTGGATCACGCCGGTCTCATTATTGGCCAGCATCAGGCACAGGACCGGCGTGCCCAGTGTCTCGTGATCCCATTTTGTGACCTGATCCGACAATTGCTCCAGGTCCAGAAGGCCATCCGGCGTCACATAGGCTGTTTGAACCCGTGCGCCCGAATGCGCCGCCGCCCTGGTCACCGCTTCATGCTCAATGGCCGAGACGAGGAAGGTGCAGTTTCCGTCCAGCGCCGCGACCACACCATGAATGGCCAGATTGTCTGCCTCGGTTCCGCCGCCCGTCAGCACAATATCCTCGGCCCGGCTGCCAATGGCACCACCGATCGCCGTGCGCGCGCGTTCCAGCACGCCGCGCGCCGCCCGGCCGGACGTGTGCACGGAGGACGGATTGGTCGCACCCATGTCCCAGACATCCAGCATGGCCTGACGCGCTTCCGGCCTCAGCGGCGAGGTTGCATTGTGGTCGGCATAGATCATGGGGGGGATATACTCGTTTCGCGGCGTTTTTGCAGGTGTAGAAAAATTTGCTTTTCACAGCTCAAATGGCTTATGACCGCGCCCTTCCCCCGTGACCAGCGAGTATGACATGGCAGAACTCATCATTCCGGGCCCGCAGGGCCGCATCGAAGCCCGTTACACAGAGCCGCCGGTTCCCGGCGCACCGATCGCCCTGATCCTGCACCCGCACCCCAAGGCGGGCGGCACGATGCAGGATCCGATTTCGATCCTGCTCTATCAGATGTTTGAACGTCACGGCTTCGGCGTCCTGCGTTACAATTCGCGCGGCGTTGGCCGTAGCCAGGGCCAGTATGACCAGGGCATCGGCGAACTGGAAGATGCCGCCTTTGTGCTCGACTATGTCGAGAATTTGGCTGAGAGCCCGCGCTATGTCTGGTGTGCCGGCTACAGCTTTGGCGCCTGGATCACGCTGCAGCTGCTGATGCGCCGTCCGGAGATCGATGGCTTCCTCGCCATCTCGCCGCCGGCCAATCACTACGACCTGTCCTTCCTTGCGCCCTGCCCGGCCTCCGGCCTGATCGTGTCTGGCGACACTGACTCCATCTCGTCTCCGGAAGACGTCGAACGTGCGCTGACCAAGGTGCGCGTCCAGAAGGGCGAGCAGATCGACCGGGCCACCGTGAAGGGTGCCAATCACTTCTATCAGGACAAGCGCGACGAGCTGATTGGGCTTTGTGAAGACTATTTGCTGCAGCGTCTGGCGGACGCCGAGGAGAAGCTGCGCCTCGAAGCCGAGGAAGACTAGGCCAGCAGCGTCCCGCCTCCCATGGGGGCGGGAACGCCGGTCGTCGAGGGCCAGCTGATCGGCAGGCCACGGGCCGTCCGCGCGGCCAGAAACGCAAATGCCTCCGCCTCGATGGAATCCCCGCGCCAGCCAACGGCCTCGGCCGAACGCACCTCACAGGCCACAGACTCTGACAGAGCCCGCATCAGCGCCGGATTGTGGCGCCCGCCGCCGCACACAATCATGCGGGCAGGATACTCCGGCAAATGCGCCACGCCCCGCGCCACCGCGCGCGCAGTAAATGCGGTCAGTGTTGCCGCGCCATCCTCGACCGACAAGCCGCGGACCATGCTGGCATTGAAGTCGTAGCGGTCCAGGGATTTCGGCGGGGCCTGATCGAACCAGTCATGATCGAGCAGCTGCACCAGCAAGCCCTCATGGGCGCGCCCGGCAGAGGCGAGCCGGCCGCCTGCATCGTGGGTCCCGAGCCCGTGTCCCTCGACCCATTCGTCTATCGGCCCGTTTGCCGGGCCGGTGTCGAACGCGATCAGCGTGCCATCCCGCATCCGCGCGGTGATGTTTGCGACGCCCCCAAGATTGAGGACACAGGCCGCCTCGTCTCCCAGCCGGTCCAGCAGGGCGGCATGATAGGCCGGCGCCAACGGCGCGCCCTGGCCGCCCGCCGACACGTCTTCCGTGCGGAAGTCGCAGGCCACCGGCACCCCCAGCGCAGCCCGCATCCCCGGCGCGTCGATCAATTGCAGGGTCGCCCCGAGTGCAGCGCCTTTCGGGGCACGGTGCAATACGGTCTGGCCGTGCACACCGGCCAGCCGGGGCATCGGCCCGGACCAATCATCCTGTAATTGCGCCCAGGCGGCAGCATGGGTCTGCGTGATCACGCGCCGCGCCGCGTCGAATTCGGTCTCCGGGGCTGGCCCCGTCCAGTTCCAGGCGCGGGCCGCATCGGTCGCGCGCTGCAGGACGACGCGTTCCCCGGCCGTGTATTTCCGTTCCGCCGTCGCGCCAAACTCCAGCACACGGATGCCATCGGTGAGGATCAGCGCAGCGTCCACCGCGTCCAGCGATGTGCCCGACATGAAGCCGGCGACCCAGAACGGTTCAGAATTTTCACTGATGGAGTTCAAGATGTCTGCTTTCCATGTTACGCGCGGGCGCTTCACGGAGACACGAGAAGATGAGCGAATACAAGTCGGAATTCCTGAAAACCCTGTCCGACAGGGGTTTCATCAAACAGGTCACGCATCCAGCGGAAATGGATGCCTACTGCCAGACGGGCATTCCGACGGCCTATATCGGCTATGACGCAACGGCTGACAGTCTTCATGTCGGCCACCTGATGCAGATCATGATGCTGCGCCACCTGCAAAAGGCGGGCGGCAAGCCGATTGTGCTGATCGGTGGCGGCACCACCAAGGTCGGTGACCCGACGGACAAGGAAAAGTCCCGCCCGCTGCTTACCGACGCGCAGATCGCCGAGAACATGGACGGCATCAAGAAGGCCTTCCTGCCTTTCCTCAGCTTCGGCGACGGCCCGACCGATGCGATCATGGTCAATAATGACGACTGGCTTGGCAAGCTCGGATACATCGAGATGCTGCGCAGCGTGGGCACCTATTTCACCATCAACACGATGGTGAAGCAGGACACCGTTGCCCGCAGGTTGGCAGCCGAGCAGCCCTACACCTTCCTCGAATTCAACTACCTGCTGATGCAGTCCTATGACTTCCTGGAACTCTTCCGCCGCCACAATTGCCGCATGCAGATCGGCGGCTCGGACCAGTGGGGCAATATTGTCGGCGGCGTCGACCTGATCCACAAGGCGATCAGCGGCGAGGCCTTCGGCCTGACGGCCCACCTGATCACCACCGCGTCCGGCGGCAAGATGGGCAAGACGGCCGATGGCGCAGTCTGGCTCAACGCCGATCGCAAGAGCCCGTACGAATACTGGCAGTTCTGGCGCAACACGGAAGACGCCGATGTCGGCCGCTTCCTGCGCCTGTTCACGGAACTGCCGCTGGACGAGATCGCCCGCCTCGAAGCGCTTGAAGGCGCAGAGATCAACACGGCGAAAATCGTGCTGGCAAACGAAACCACGCGCATGCTGCATGGCGACGCGGCGGCAAAGGAATCCGAAGCCGCCGCGGCCGCAGTCTTCGCCGCCGGCGGGTCTGCAGAGGCCCTGCCGACGGTGGATGTGCCGACGGCCGATCTAGAAACCGGCATGCTGGTGGCCGCTGCCTTTACCGCCGCAGGCCTGACGGACTCCAATGGGGAGGCCCGCCGTCTGATCAAGCAGGGCGCCGCCAAGGTGAACGATGTTCAGGTGAAGGACCAGAACGCCTCGCTGGCCGCAGCAGACCTTGTCGACGGCACCATCAAGCTGTCAGCCGGCAAGAAGCGTCACGCCCTGATCCGCGCTGTCTAGAATTCCTCTTCGGGAATCGGCGGCAGTTCCGACGGGATCGGCACGTCTTCCGGCCGGGTTTCGGCTTCGGGAATATTCGTCTCCGCCGGGTTCTCGAAGATCCGGCGGATGACCCCCGGCGCCAGCGCCGAGAGCGGATTGACCGAGACATTCGCCTTTTCCAGGCTGCCGCGCACGCTGTAGGTCAGCGAGAAGACGCCCTCGCCGTCCCGCCCGACCACCAGATCCCCGATGATCGGAATTCCTCCGAGGGCGGAGTTCATGCCGAAGCTGGGCACCAGCACGCCGTCGACACTGATATCATTGTCCGCGCCGAGATAGCCATTCACCGTCAGGCCGAGGGCCGGCCCCTGCGCCTTGCCGCCGGTCACCACATACCGGTCCCCGGCAATCGTCAGCGGAATGTCGATGCGCGAGAACAACACCCCGTCCCCGCCCAGCGTGTCGGCCAGCCCGCGCAGCGAGGCGAGCGACAGGATCTGCGTCAGGAACGGTGCATTGTGCAGGCGGCCATTCGTGATCACGATGTCAAAGCGCGAGGGCTGCCCGTCGCGTGCCAGCAGCCCGTCGAGGTCCAGCCGCCCGCCCTCCAGAAAGTCCAGTTCCAGGAACGCGCTGGCAATGAAGCCGGCATCACTGCTGATCACCTTGATCCGCGTGCCTTCCGGTGACGAGCCATCCAGATCGATATTGAATTCGGAGCCGTCATCGGTCTTGCCGGTCGCCGACAGCTTCTGCATGCCGTTCACGGTCGACAGCCAGGACACATCGGCATTACGCACATACATGCCCGCGCCCAGCGTCAGCGTGTCGACATCCGCCTCGACGCTCAGCGGCGCGCCGCCTCGCTCATTGGCATCGCCCAGCGCCCCGATGCCAGGCAGCGCGCCGGAAAGATCGAGATAGGCGCCGGTCAGCGCCACCTGCAGATTGCCGTCATCGCTGCGCGTGATCTGGCCGGCCACATCGGCTGTATCAGCAAGGAAGGCGCGGCGCAGGTCCGCCGATACCAGCCGGGAGTCGCCGCCCAGCGTGAACTTGCCATCGAGATACGCATCCTCGCTGGTGAACAATATGTCGGAGGAAAACCCGTCCGCCACGCGTTCATAATGGACCGACACGTCTCCGCCGGTGCCAGCCGGTTTCACCCAGCCGATCTCTGACAGATCAAGCCGGGCCTCGCCCAGATCCATTTCCACATTGGCGACCGACACTTCCTCATCCTCAATGGAAGCCTGGATTTTTGCTGGCACTTCTCCCGTCAGGTAGGCCCGGCCAGGCAGCCCGAACCGGTTGAGCACGTCCGGCGTCACGATGGCGGTCGCTTCCAGGGCCGAAGGCGCGTCGCCATCCCGGAACCCGTCCGTCCAGGTGAACTGGACGGGAGATGGCCCCAGATCGCCGGTGCCGGTCACGGTCAGGCCGTCCTGCGTCACCTTTACCTGCGCGTCGGCATTCACCAGATTGATGCCCAGCGCCGCCCGTTGCAGGCCGCCCTCCGTTACCCTGCCAATGGCCGTGAACCGCACATCCTCGTCCGGCACATTGTCCAGCGCCGGGCGGAACATCTCGAAGGTCGCTTCGGCCTCGCCGGTCAGGCGCGTTTCATCAAAGCCGAGCTGCAGCCGCGACTCGTTCAGCGTGGTGATGACATTCGCAGCCGGGCCGTGTCCCCGCGCGAACACCCGAAAATCCTCGCCCTTCGGATTGAAGGCCGGAAAATCGACCAGCGCTTCATCGACCGCCCAGCCGCCATAATCGCCGCGATTCACAATGACCCGGAAACTGTTGCCGGTCAGGCGGCCGCGTCCGATGGCATTGCGGGCCGCCGGGAGGTCATCCAGAAATTTCACATCCGCGGAATTGATGTCGAAGGTCAGGTTGAGATCCTCATCCCGCAGATAGCCCTCGGCAAAGCTGTCCCGTGCCAGCGTCAGCTGCGCCTGCAGTCCGGTGATGTCGGTATTGGTGATGCGTTTGCGCGTGAAGGAGCGCGCGCCGGTGCCGAGCGTTACTGGCCACAGCGCCAGCACGGTCTCCCGGGACACAACCCCTTCCGTTGCCAGTTCCAGCGTGCCGGTAAAGGGAGGCTCGCCCGGCTGACGATCGGCCAGCATCCCGATATCGGCATCCAGCGTGTACACGGCCTCCTCGGACGTGAATTGCAGCCGCGTATCGCTGAGACGCCGGGATTCGAAATCCGCCATTCCGCTCATTCGCACATCCAGGAAGGACACCGGCGCCTCCAGCACGGGCGTGACATCCAGGCCGAGCGCCGGGCTGGTCAGGCGAAACCGCCGCGCGCCGGAGCCCTTGAGCGCGTCGAAAATCTCCAAATTCAGCTCACCGGACACAGGGCCAAACCGGCTCGACTGCCAGTCGACCTGCAAATCGTCCTGCGCGGCGGCATAGGTCAGGGCGAGGTCCAGGTCCGACACCGGCGTGCCCGACTCGCCGAACGGCAGGGTGCCCTCTTCCAGCTTCGCCTTGATGATGATTTCCTCGACGCCCTGCGCCGCAGACGTGTCGAATTCCACAGTGATGTCTGCCGGCACGCCGGACAGCGACTCTCCGCGCGCACCGAGCCGCGCTGACAGGTCAGCCAGAGACCATTGGGCGGCAGCCAGCGAGGCCTGCATGCGGCTGCTCAGCTCGCTTGTCCGGATGTCCAGGGCCATGCCGCCGGGCAGACCGGTTCCAACCCCGCTGCCTGACATCGACAAGGTCAGCCCGTCCTCGGTGACCGACAGGGCCCCGCGCGACTCGGCCAGCTTGAAGAGTGGCGCGCCGTCCGCGCCGAACACCCGCATTTCGAAATCTTCATAGGACAGCCGTTCCAGGCTGAACTCCTGCTGCTCTTCCCGCAGCACGGTCAGGATCATCGGCAGGACGACATTGACCCGCTCGAGCCATTCGCCCGGCGTCTGCGGCATCTGCCCGGCCGGGATGTCGGGCAAGGGGTCCCCGGCAATATACCATTTGCCCTCGTCGGCCTGGGTGACATCGACCCAGCCTTCCGCGAGGCTCAGTCCCAATACTTCGACATCCCCGAGCACCAGCGCCGATCCGGACAGCACGATCCGCGCCCGCTCCGCCTCGGCAGCCACATTGCCGTCCTCGTCCAGCATCCGGATATCATATCCGGTGACCAGGACCCGGCGATCTTCTGCCGACCATTCCAGAAAGACATCATCCACGGTGACCGGCCGGCCATCCCGCGAATTGGTCAGGGCGCGCTCGATATCGTCCCGGAACATTTCCAGTTCGATCGGGCCGCTGGACAGGCGGAAGACAAGAAGCCCTGCCAGGAGCAGCACCACAAGTATCAATCCGCCGAGTATTTCAAGGATGATGAGGGCAGCTGGCTGGCGGACCAATTCGGAAACTCCGGAAATCGACTAAAAATTGCGTTCCATAATGATATATGCACACGGACGTGACCGCACCATAGGAGGAAAACATGGCGAAATCCCTGCAGGAAGGTGACAAGGCCCCCGACTTTTCCATGCCGTCAACCGATGGCACGATCCAACTCAAGGATTTCAAGGGCAGCTATCTCGTCCTTTACTTCTATCCGAAGGACGACACGCCCGGCTGCACCACGGAAGCCAAGGACTTCACATCGCTGGCTGCCGAGTTCGCCAAGCGGAATGCCAAAATCGTGGGCGTCTCCCGCGATCCGATGGCCAAGCACGAAAAATTCGCGGCCAAGCATGAACTCGACGTGATCCTGGCCAGCGACGAATCCGGCGAGACCACCGAATCTTATGGCACTTGGGTCGAGAAAAACATGTACGGCAAACGTTATATGGGCGTCGCACGGGCCACATTCCTGATCGACCCCTCGGGCACAATCATTAAATCTTGGAAAAAAGTCCGAGTGAAAGGGCATGCAGAGGCAGTTCTGGAAGAACTCCCCGCCTGAATAAAAGCCTTGAATGACAAGGTTTAGCCCCCCGGAAGTTATTGTTAACGGCAGGTTTACCCTGTTGAGCGAATTATTTCAGGAATTGTGCGCGTTAGGGGTTTCGTCCCTTAGTGTTTCCGGTATTAATTCCCTACGGGTTTGGGAACTTGCTGTAGGTGGTGTTGCAGTAAGCGGTGTGATTCCAGTCGACGGGTGGCGTGAATGGCGAAATGGAGTGCGAATCTCAAAGCGACGTTTGATCGCGCATTTCCCGAACGGCAAATCTATCATCGCAGCGGCGGCACAGTCCGCTACATTTCCATTTCTCCCTGGCAGCAGGCCATCTTCGCCGTTGGCGCAACCGCGCTTGCCGGCTGGACCCTTTTCCTGACCGGAACCTTCGCGCTTGGCGGCTCGTCAGGCTCCCTCACGGGCAGCTCGGATGATCGCGAACTCGCCAAGTATGAGCGCTGGGTTCAGGATCTGCGCGCAAAGGATGCCCTGTCCCGCTCGCTGCTCGAGGAGCGCACCGACGCGTTTCAGCGCGAGACCGCCGAATGGGAAGATCGCCAGAAGGCGCTTGAGGAATTGTTCGAGCAGCTCAAGGGCGATGAAGACCTCGAAGTTTCCGCCCTCAAGGGCGATGGCGCCGACCTGCTGGTTCAGGCCTCGATCGAAGAGGCAGATGACCGTCAGTCGCGCGACGGCTTCCGCATGACGGCGTCGCTGGATGCGAGCGGCAACCGCGTCAGCGTCAGGAAGCTGAAATACAATCAGGAGCGCATGCTGGATGAGGCCGAGGATCTGGCCATCGAGCGCGCTGAACGCGCCCGCAGCGTGATCCAGCTGACCACGATCGGCAGCGACCGGATCATGGAGAGCGCCGAAATGGGCGGCCCGCTTGTGTCCATGGCCAATCTGACCTCCGGCAACGGCAACGGCCTGTCGGATCAGGATGCCAGCTTCTACAACCGCCTGACGGAAACACAGGCCCGCGTGGCCGAAATGCAGTATTATGAACAGATTGTTGAAAGCCTGCCGCTTGGCGCGCCTGTCGGCGTGCCTTTCCGCTACACCAGTCCGTACGGAATTCGCGTAGATCCTTTCATCAAGCGCCCGCGCTGGCACAATGGCATTGATGTGGCCGCCTATGGCGGTGCACCGATCATTGCGTCCGGTCCGGGCAAAGTGAGCTTTGCCGGCGCACGCTCCGGCTACGGTCGTGTGGTCGAGATCGACCATGGCTACGGGTTCAAGTCGCGCTATGGCCACCTGCGCTCCATTACGGTATCAAAAGGCGATACGGTGGAAGTCGGTGACCTTGTGGGGAAAATGGGCACGACCGGACGGAGCACCGGATATCACCTCCATTTCGAGGTGCTGTTCAACGGCAAAGCATATGATCCAGTAAAGTTTTTGAAAGCAGGCCGCCATGTTCACGAAGAATAACAAATCCAGTGACACCACCCCCACCCCGTCGGAACCCATGAAAGCCGCACCGGCCCAGGACGCCATCCGTGGCGCCTCGTCCAAACCGGCAGCCCGTGCCGCCTCCATCATTTGTGCCGACATGAAGATCAACGGCTCCGTGTCGTCCGAAGGCGCGCTGCAGATTGACGGAACCGTCGATGGCGACGTTGCTGCCAGCGACATCACGATCGGCGCCAGCGGCCACATCACCGGCGAAGTAAAAGCCGAAGTCGTTCGCGTGAAGGGCCGCATCAAGGGCTCCATTCGCGCGCGCAAGGTCGAACTGGAGACCGGCGCCCATGTGAAGGGCGACATCGTCCATTCGTCCCTGCAGATCCAGTCGAATGCGGTCTTCGAGGGCCAGGTCAAGCATGCCGACGATCCGCTGAAGGACACGGCACCCAAGGCTGCGGCTGCCGCCAATGAGAGCAAGCCGATGGCCTCATCCGGACCGGCCGGCTACGGCATCTCGCCATCCGCCTCCTGAGGCCGGCGCCACACGCCCATCAGAAAAGCCGGTTCCGAAGGGAACCGGCTTTTTCATTTCAGGAAAGGAAACAAGTGCGTCAGGCGGTGGCGCGGCGGACAAGGGCCGTGGTCATCCGGGCTCCTGCGACAACCACCGTATCCCCGGTCCGGATCATCTCGCCTTCCACCGCTTCGGCGCGCCAGACCGTATCCCCGATACGGACCTGACCGGACCCGGAGAGGAAATCTCCCATGGCCATACCGCGCTGACCGATCAGGGCCGCCATCCGCCGATTGAGTGTCGGATGATCCGGCGAACTCTTGCGGACACCGGACAGGACCGTACGTCCGAAAACAATCAGCGCCGTGGAGGCGATGCCGAAGACCACCATCTGCCACTGCCACACCGTCCAGGCATCGGGCGCGAAATAGGCGAAACCGGAGGTCAGCCAGGCGGCGATGGCGACCATGAGCAGGTCGAAGGTCCCGGTCATCATCTCGATCCCGAACAGGATCAGTCCAAGGACCAGCCAGTGCCAGAAGGTGAGTTCGGAAAAGACCTGTTCCATCTGATCAGCTTCCTTTCTTGTCAGTCAGCCCCTTGATGCCCTCAATGGTGCCGATGATGCTCGAAAACTCTGCCGGAATGATGACCGTCTTCTGCTGCTCGGACGAAGCCAGCTTCGCAAAGGCGTCGACATAGGCCTGGCCGAGGAAGTAGTTGATGGCATTCACGTCGCCACGGGCGATCGCTTCGGACACCATGGCAGTGGCCTTGGCCTCGGCCTCGGCTTCACGCTCGCGGGCCTCGGCATCGCGGAAGGCAGCCTCGCGGCGGCCTTCAGCCTCCAGGATCTGGGCCTGTTTCTGGCCTTCCGCCTTGAGGATGGCAGACTGCTTGTCGCCTTCGGCCGTCAGGATTTCTGCACGCTTCAGGCGCTCGGCTTTCATCTGGCGGGCCATGGCTTCGGTGATGTCGGCCGGCGGGCTGAGATCGGCGATCTCGATCCGTGTGACTTTCACACCCCAGGGATTGGTGGCCGCGTCGATCACGGTCAGCAGGCGGGCATTGATGTCATCGCGATTGGACAGGACCTCGTCCAGATCCATGGAGCCGACCACGGTCCGGATATTGGTCAGGGCGAGATTGGTGATGGCGTGATGGAGATTGTTGACCTCATAGGCCGCCGCCACGGCGTCCACCACCTGGATGAAGACCACGGCGTCACACGACACCATGGCGTTGTCCTTGGTGATGACTTCCTGCTGCGGCACGTCCAGCACGGTTTCCATCATGTTCATCTTCCGGCCGACCCGGTCGACAAACGGCGTGATGATGGACATGCCGGGATTCAGGGTCCGTGTGTAACGGCCAAAGCGCTCAACCGTATAATTGTAGCCCTGCGGTACGAACTTGAACGCAGACATCAGCCCGATCAGGCCGACCACGGCGATCAGTATGAAAGCGGCAAAACTCGGATCCATATATTCCTCTCCTTCTGTTACCCAGAATTAATGTGGGAGAGGTTTTCCGTTTTTCAATAAGGATTTAATGAAAAACGGCGCGCCCAGCCCCACCAGACGCGCCGTAGATCGCACAACTTGCTTAAGAAACCTTCTCAGGATTAAAGTTGATTCAGCATGTAGTCGGCGCTGGAAACCTTGAATTCCCCGCCATCTTCCACGTTGAGTTCGGAAACCGTACCGTCCTTGACGATCATGGAATAGCGCTGCGAGCGCTGGCCCATGCCGAATCCGCTGGCATCCATTTCCAGACCGATGGCCTTGGCGAAGGCACCATTGCCGTCTGCCAGCATGCGCACGGTCTCGCCCGCGCCGGCATCCTTGCCCCAGGCGCCCATGACGAAGACGTCATTCACGGACGTGCAGACAATCTCGTCCACCCCCTTCGACTTCAAGTCGCCGGCCTTGTCGACAAAGCCCGGCAGGTGGCGGGCCGAACAGGTCGGCGTGTAGGCGCCGGGCACGGCGAACAGCGCGATCGTCTTGCCGCCGAACACCTGATCCGTCGTGCGCGGCTGGGGGCCGTCGGCGGTCATTTCCATGAAGGTGGCGTCCGGAAGCTTGTCTCCGACTTTGATGCTCATCAGCTGGTCTCCTTGATGCTGTCCTGCCCAATTAGACCGCCAGCGGCCCGGCGACAAGCGGGCACGCCCTTGCCAAGCCCCGGGATTTCGCCCAGCATCGGTCTGGAAAGGGAGCCCTCATGGATGTCGACCTGACAGGCAAATTGCTGATCGCCTTGCCCGGCATAGGCGATCCCAGATTTACCCGGTCTGTCATCCTGGTCTGCGCGCATTCCCCCGAATTCGCGATGGGCATCGTCCTCAACAAGCCCATGCAGGGCCTGACCCTGCCCCAATTGCTCGATCAGCTGGACGTGCCGGTCGAGATCGACATTCCCGACGACCTCGTGCTGGATGGCGGACCGGTCAGCAGCGACCGGGGCTTCGTGCTGCACACGGATGATGTCATCAGCGAGGGGGCGACGCTCGAGATTGACGGCACATTCTGCATGACGGCCACACGCGACATCCTGACCGCGATCGCCTCTGCCCATCGGCCGGCCCGGTCGGTGCTCGCGCTGGGATATTCCGGCTGGGGCGCCGGCCAGATCGAATATGAACTGGCGGAAAATGCCTGGCTGGTCGCCGATCCCAGCCCGGACCTCGTCTTCGGCGCAGACCATGATGACAAATGGGACGCCGCACTGCACCAGCTCGGCATCGACAGCGGACGCCTGCAGATTCACCCCGGCACGGCCTGATCAGGACGTCAGGAAGGCAATCGCATTGGCTTCTTCCATCGGGCGGGCGAACGCAAAGCCCTGCGCATAGTCAAATCCCAGGCTGCGCAGGCGGGCCGCATCATCCTTGTGCTCGACCCCTTCGGCGGTCGTCGTCATGCCGAGGCGTGCCGCCAGCAGGGTCAGGGTGCCCAGAATGGTGTCAGTGCGCTGCTGGCCCAGCCGCCGGGTCAGGCCGTGATCGATCTTCAGACTGTCCGCCGGGAAATCGGCCAGCCAGGCAAAGGAAGAATGCCCCGTGCCGAAATCATCCAGCACCAGGCCCGCCCCCACGGCCTTCAACGCCATCACGGCGGCCAGCGCGTCGGTCTCGTCCCTGAGGGCCGCCTGTTCGGTCAATTCGATGCGCAGCGCCTTCTCCGGCAGGTCATAGCCCTGTATCAGCGCCTCCACCAGCGCCGGCAGCGTGCTGCGCGCCAAATCCCGCGCCGTCAAATTCACATGCATGAACAGGTCCGCCCGGCCGGACGCTTCGCGCAGCTTCGACAGGGTCTCCGCCGACCGGATCAGCATGTTCGAGGCCAGCGCCTCGTCCTCATACCGGCTGGGCGGATTGCGATGGGCGCCATCATCCCACCGGGCCAGCGCCTCAAACCCCGCCACATGGCCATTGCCCAGCGAAACGATGGGCTGAAAGACGGGATAGAGATCCGGACCGGGCTGCAGGTCCGATGGATCGATATCGGCAAAATCGCTGCCGGCCAGCACCATGCCGTGCGCCTCGTCTTCCCCGACAAAGGCACCGACCAGATGAATGTCCTGCCCGTTCGACAGGGTGAGATTACACCGCACGGGGCCGTCGGCTGTGTCGAACGCCTTGTCCAGCCGCCCGCGGCTGAGCCCCTCGAACATCTGCTCCAGCGCAGCAATCGACCAGTCGCCGTTCAGGTCCGACAGGGCGCTGCCCCGCGGTGCGTCGATCACCAGGTGCCGGTTGCTGGCGGTCCAGTGCCAACTTCCCTGCGGCTGGCTCGCCTCGTCTGGCAGCATTTTGCGAAACTCCTGCAATCGGTCAGGACCGGGTAAGGGCGAAGAGGACATGATCGCGGCGAACGCCGGCAATCTCAAGGTATTCCTTCGCATGGCCTTCCTCCAGGAAGCCGCACGCCTCCAGCACTTTCCGCGAACGCAGGTTTGATGCCAGAATGCCCGCCTCGACCCTGTGCAGCTGCAGTTCGGACAGCGCCCAGTCACACACCGCCTTCACGCTCTCCTGCATGAAGCCATGGCCCTGATAGTCCTCGCCCAGCCAGTAGCCGAGGCTGGCACTGTTGGCGGGCCAGGCCCGCACATTGGTCAGCGACACGCCCCCCACCAGCCGGCCGTCCTTCAGCCGGCGAACCAGGAAGACATAGGCCCGCCCCCGCTTCCAGCCCGCTTTCCAGGCATGCAGGCGCCGGGTCCAGTCCGCCCGGGAATTGGCATCCTTCGGCCAGTTCGGCTCCCAGGGCTGGAGATGTTTCCGGCTGCGCCGGCGCAGGTTGGACCAGTCCTCGAAATCCTTCTTCCGCGCCGGTTCGATCACCAGCCGGCGGGAGACGATAACCGTGTCCTTGCGCGAGATAGCCATGACTTAGCGGGCCAGCTTCCCAACCCGTTCGTGCACGGCGCCCAGGCTCGGCTCGATCCGCTCGAAGATTTCCGAAGCCGCCAGCACGTCCGAGGCATGGTCCGGCAGGCCGGCATCGCGGCCGGTCGCTTCGCGCACCGTCTCCGGGAATTTCGCGGGCGAGGCCGTGGCCAATACGACCGTCGTGACGCCGTCGTCTGCCGCCGTGTTGCGCGCCACATGCGTGCCGACAGCCGTATGCGGACAGATCAGCCAGCCTGTTTCGCGCTCGAACCGGCGCATCTCTTCCATCGTGTCGCCATTGCTGACGCTGATGGCGCGGATGCCGGAGCAGGACAGACGGCTGGTCGCCGCATCCGGCAAGTCGGCCTCTCCGGACTGGGCGAACCGGTCATATACGCTGCGCACTGCGTCACTGTCCCGTCCGGACATCTCGAACAACAGCCGTTCGAAATTGGACGGGATGGAAATGTCCATGGCCGGGCTGGGCGTGGCCACCGTCGGACGGCGGGACATCACACCGGTTGTGAACAGGCGCATCAGCGCGTCGTTCTCGTTCACGGCGCAGATGATCTCCAGTCCCCCCGGCAACAGGCCGCAACGGGCCGCCACATAGCCTGCCAGGGCATCGCCCATATTGCCACTCGGCACGATGAACCGGATCTTCTGCCCGGCAAGCGCCGCCTGCGACGTCGCATAGTACACCATCTGCGCCGCAATCCGGGCCCAGTTGATGGAATTGACCCCGGACAAGCCGACCCGCCCGACAAACTCACGGTCGGCGAACAGGGATTTGACGATGGACTGGCACTGGTCGAAATCGGTATCGAGCGCGAGGTTCAGGACATTGGACGCGCCCGTCGTCGTCATGAACAGGCGCTGGATCGGAGACACACGCTCGAACGGGTGCAGGATCACCAGGTCGGCATGGCGGGCCCCGGCAAAGGCCGCCGCCGCCGCGCCGCCCGTATCGCCGGATGTGGCACACATGATCGTCATGTGCCGGCCCGTCTTGCCCAGCACCAGATCATAGAGCTGGCCGATCAGCTGCATGGCCACATCCTTGAAGGCCAGTGTCGGCCCGTGATGCAGTTCCAGCAACCAGTTGGCAGGGCCGGTCTGGGTCAGCGGCGTGACGGATTGGTGGGCAAAGCGGGCATAGGCCCGGTCACACAGGCCCTGAACCTCCTCCTCCGTCAGCGTGTCCCCGGCAAAGGCGGAGATCACGCGCGCGGCCACCCGGGCATAGGGCTCATCCGTACGGGCCGGTGCAATCGCCGGAAAGGTTTCCGGCACATACAGCCCGCCATCCGGCGCGAGCCCGGCAAGGCATGCGCCCAGGAAATCGACCGGCTCCGCCTGTCCCCGTGTGGAAATATACTTCATGCCCCGTTCCTTCCGCGCAGCCGCAACCGGCCCTTCTGATAGTGAAAGGCCAGATACACACCGAGCAGCGCAATGGCGAGCCCCCACCACGTGATCGCATAGCCAAAATGCCTCTGCGGCGGCAAATCATCATCCATTCTCAGCCGCGCGAACGGGTTTGGCCCCGCCTGGGCCCGGCCATTCTCTGACAGGCGCAGGGTCTGCGGTTCGAATACGTCAGGCGAGACACGGGCGGCCACATCCGCCGCCAGCAGGCCAGCCAGTTCTTTCGGGCTGTAGGCATAGAACACGCCTTCGGCAGGCCGGTCCTCGCTGGCAAAAGCGTTGCGGTTGCCCGGCTGCTTGTAGAGACCGCGTGCCTCGAATTTCAGGCCGGCGCCACAGCTCGGCCCCTGACACGGCACCGGAGGCTCGACCTGATAGATCAGTTCGATCGTGGTGAAGAAAACCCGGGTCCCGTCATCGATAGCCACAACCCGCCGCCAGGAGGCCGCGCCATCGGCATAGGCATACACCATGGCCTCGCTGCCCGGCACGACCCGGCCGTCCAGTTGCTGCCAGGCCGGTTCCGTCTCGTCCAGCGCCATTTTCTCGCTGAAACGTCCATATTGCCAATTGCCCAGCATCACCAGAATGGCCAGCGAAACCAGCGTGAACAAGGTCAGGACGGGATAGGGGCGAAAGCGCATGGCGTCTCATCTGGTCCTTGAAAAAAGGCCCGCCAGGCATGCGCCGGCGGGCCCGAAACAATTCGCACCAATGGCAGGTGCCGGTCTATCCGCCGTAAACCAGGTGCGGCACGACATAGACGAAGGCGAACAGGAACAGCCACACCACGTCCACGAAGTGCCAGTACCAGGCCGCAAATTCGAAGCCGAGATGCTTCTCGGACGACATGCCGCCCATCAACAGGCGGATCAGGCAAACCGCCAGGAAGATCGTACCGATCACGACGTGCGCGCCATGGAAGCCGGTCGCCATGAAGAAGGCCGACCCGTACAGCGTGCCGTCGAAGGTGAATTGCGCGTGGCTGTACTCATAGGCCTGCAGCAGGGTGAACACGAAGCCGAGGATCACGGTCAGGACCAGGCCGAGCTTCGCACCTGAACGGTCATCGTGCTGCAGCGCATGGTGGGCCCAGGTCACGGTGGTACCGGACAGCAGCAGGATCAGCGTGTTGATCAGCGGCAGGTGGAACGGGTCGAAGGTCTCGACGCCAACCGGCGGCCAGTCCGCAAAACGCGACAGGCCTTCGGCATAGAGCGCATTCGCCGAATCCCAGGTCGAACCGACACGGGCGCTCTCAAAGATCGCGAATTCGAAGAAGCTCCAGAACCAGCCGACGAAGAACATAACTTCGGAGGCAATGAACAGGATCATGCCATAGCGCAGGCCGATCTGGACAACCGGCGTGTGGTCGCCAACCTGGCCTTCCTTGATGACTTCACGCCACCAGCCGAACATCACCCACATGACCATGGCCAAGCCAACGGCAAGCAGCCACCAGGTGCCTTGTTCCATGCCGAACAGGCCCTTCATGTAGGTCACTCCGCCCAGCGCGGTGACGACCACAGCGATGGACCCCAGCAGCGGCCAGGGGGACGGATTAACGAGATGGAAATCGTGTTTGACTTCGTCGTGAGCCATGGCCCTTTTGACCCCTCTAAAAAATCACTTGAATCAGACCGCTGTTTAGACCGCTCCGGCCTGCAAACGCAACTCTGTCAGCCTGCATTGGCTGAATTCGCCGCACCCTTTTCCGCCGCCTTCTTCTCGCCGGTATAGCTCGAACTGTCGAAGAAGGTGTAGCTGAGCGTGATGGTCTCCAGCGATTTGGCGACTCGATCCTCGATCATGTCGGCGGAAACGAAATAGACAATCGGCAGTTTCTTGATCTCTCCGGGCGCGATGACCCGCTCCTCGAAACAGAAACATTCCAGCTTGTTGAAGTACGGCCCCGCATAGTGCGGCGTCACATTGTAGCTGGCGATCACCCGGATTTCCTGGTCGGTCGGGTTGGTCACCTCGTAAAAGGCCAGGCCGTGCTGCCCCAGATTCAGATCCTGCTCGGTCTGCAAAGGCCGGAACTGAAGCGGCGTATCGGCCACATTCGCGTCGAACCGCACGGTGACGGCCTGGTCGATCATCTTGTCGGGGGCCGCCGTGGCGATACGGGTTGTGCCGCCAAATCCGGTCACCTTGCAAAACGTGTCGTAAAGCGGGTCTGCCGCAAAGCCGAGGCCCAGCATGCCGGTGAACACGCCAAGGGACAAAAGCGCAACTTTCGTGTTGGACAGTTTCATGGCGTTTCGCCTTCGGTCGGCGCGTCGTCCACCGGGGTCAGGTTCGGCGGCGGCGCGGCCTGCTCCGGACTCATCCCCTCCGGCAGGGTCTGCACCTTTTCGCCCTTGTCATCCATTGTGTAATAGAAACCGCTCTCGCTGAGATCAGACGAGGACAGGCGAATGAAGGTGATCACGCCGACCAGGATAACAAACACGGCCAGCGCCACGCCCAGCCAGCGATTGCGGCTGTTGCGCGCCTTCACCTCTGCGGGGTCGGGCGTGTAGGCCTGCGTGAACTGGCCTGCATACTTTTCCTTGTCGTCCGACATGTCAGCCTCCGGTGACCGGGAAATGAAGCCCCGCCGCATGTTCCACGATCAGCGCGGCGAAGACGAGGAACAGGTACAGGATCGAAAAGAAAAACATGCCACGCGCGAGTTTTAAGTCCGCAGCGCTGGCCCCGGCATCCCCGGCGCTGGAGCGCCAGACGCGCACGGCATAGGACAGGAAGACAAGGCCGAGCGCCAACGCCGTGGCACCATAGATCCAGCCGCCAAGTCCCGTCAGCAGCGGCGTCAGCGCCAGCGGCACCAGCAGGATGGTGTAAAGCAGGATCTGGTTGCGCGTGGTCTTTGCACCGTGCGTCACCGGCAGCATCGGTACGCCGGCCTTTTCATATTCGCCATGCGCCAGCAGGCTGAGCGCCCAGAAATGCGGCGGGGTCCAGAAGAAGATGATCGCGAACAGGATCCAGGCGTCCAGCGGCGTGTTGCCCGTCACCGCGGCCCAGCCGATCACCGGTGGGAATGCCCCGGCTCCGCCCCCGATCACGATGTTCTGTGGCGTCGAACGCTTCAGCCACATCGTGTAGATCACGCCATAATAGAAGATCGAAAAGGCCAGCAGCGCGGCGGCGAGCCAGTTGGAGGCCAGCCACATCAGCATCACGGACACGCCGCTCATGATCAGGCCCATGGCCAGCGCCTCGTCCTTCGGCACGGCGCCGGACGGGATCGGGCGCGTGGAGGTCCGGCTCATGATCTGGTCGATATCGGCATCATACCACATATTGATCGCGCCCGCCGCGCCGGAGCCGAGCGCAATGGCCAGCGTCGCGATGGCCGCCATGACCGGATTGATCGCCGTGCCGGTCACGCCCACAGCCGCGATCAGGCCGGCCACGGCCGTGAACACGACCAGCATCATGATGCGCGGCTTCAGCAGCTGCACATAATCGCCAGCAGTGGCGTAGCGCTTCGGCGCCATGTCAGAAGTGGCGGACGGCTCGGTCATGCGTCTCCGGGGGCTCCTTGCCCGTCTTGATGCGGCGGTAAATAGCTTCTCCAATGCATATGGCAAAGGCCAGCACTGAGATCAGCGTGACAAAATACCCGATCAATTGCAGCGTCTGAAGCCGGGCGAACACCTCGTCATATGCCACATAGCGTTGTGGCATGGCGGCCTCCAGCGACAGGCCCGGCCAGATCAGCAGCGCCACGCTGGCTGACCAGGCGGCCCAGTGGACTACGCCCAGCAAGCGATTATACCTCACGCCGATGATCGCCCTGAACCAGCGATACAGCGCCCAGAAGGCCAGCGTGATGCCCAGCAGCGCGGCGAGAAACCGGTTGCGCGCGGCAATGTAATAGGTGTCGTGAAACAGGGTTGCGGAATCCATGACCTGGCCCAGGCCGGCAATCATCAGGGCGCCCGCCACCGACAGAACCAGGAAAAGCACCGAGACAGGGTCGCGCACAAATCTCCGGCGTGCCACCAGGAACAGGCTCGCCAGAAGCAGGCCGGCCACAACCATCATCACTTCCGGTTGGCCCGCCATCCAGATGGCATGCTGGGCCCAGAGCGGCAGGGCCGCGTCGGATGGTTCATTCATGATCGCCTCCCCTGATCATCGCGCCGGGTCCTGACAGAGCCTCTACGAAAATGGCCCCGCGACACGTCGCAGGGCCATTCTTCAGGTCAGGCAGGTGCCAGTCTAGTGGCCGCCCTTGTTGGTGACATGCGGCAGTTCGTTGAACTGGTGGAATGGCGGCGGCGACGGCAGCGTCCATTCCAGCGTCGTGGCACCTTCGCCCCATGGATTCGCTGCGCCCTTGCGGCGGCGGATCATCGCTTCCACCAGGCCGACAAAGAAGATCAGCGTGGCAACCAGCGTGATGGCATAGCCGATCGAGGACCACATGTGCCAGGTGGCGAAGCCGTCGGCATAGTCGATATAGCGGCGCGGCATACCCTGCAGACCCAGGAAGTGCTGCGGGAAGAACAGCACGTTCGACCCGATGAACATCAGCCAGAAATGCAGGCCGCCGATCATGCCGTTATACTTGATGCCGAACATCTTCTCGAACCAGTAATACCAGCCGGCAAACAGGCCGAACACGGCGCCGAGCGACAGCACATAGTGGAAGTGCGCGACGACGTAATAGGTGTCGTGCAGGGCATGGTCGATTCCGGCATTGGCCAGAACGACGCCCGTCACACCGCCGACGGTGAACAGGAAGATGAAGCCGATGGCCCACAGCATGGGCACCTTGAACTCGATCGAGCCGCCCCACATCGTCGCGATCCAGGAGAAGATCTTGATGCCGGTCGGCACCGCGATCACCATCGTGGCGGCCACGAAATAGGCCTTCAGATCCACGTCCATGCCGACCGTGTACATGTGGTGCGCCCACACGACGAAGCCGATGACACCGATGGAGACCATGGCATAGGCCATGCCGAGATAGCCGAAGATCGGTTTCTTCGAGAAGGTCGACACGATGTGGCTGATGATGCCGAAGGCCGGCAGGATCATGATGTAGACTTCGGGGTGACCGAAGAACCAGAACAGGTGCTGGAACATGATCGGGTCACCGCCGCCGCCCGGCACGAAGAATTGCGAGCCGAAATTCCGGTCGGTCAGCAGCATGGTCAGCGCAGCGGCCAGAACCGGCAGCGACAGCAGCAGCAGCACGGCCGTGATCAGCACGCCCCAGGCGAACAGCGGCATCTTGTGCAGCGTCATGCCCGGTGCGCGCATGTTCAGGATGGTCACGATGAAGTTGATGGCGCCCAGGATGGAAGCGATACCGGCCGTGTGCAGCGACAGGATCAGCACGTCCATGGCCGGTCCGGCATGGCCCGTCGTCGACGAGAGCGGCGGGTACAGCACCCAGCCTCCGCCAAAGCCATTGCCCGGTCCGCCCGGCACGGTCATCGAGATACAGGCAAGCACGAAGGCCGCCACAGTCAGCCACAGCGAGATGTTGTTCATCCGCGGGAAGGCCATGTCCGGCGCGCCGATCATCAGTGGCACGAACCAGTTGCCGAAGCCACCGATCAGGGCCGGCATGACCATGAAGAAGATCATGATCAGGCCGTGATAGGTGATCACCGTATTGTAGAAATGCTTGGCATTCTGGATCGCCACATCGCCTTCACCGGCAACGAAGCGTGTCAGGACACCGATGCCCGGCTCGGCCAGTTCCCAACGGATCAGGCCGGACAGGGTGTAGCCCACGATCCCCGCGATCAGCGCGAAGATCAGGTAGAGCGTCCCGATATCCTTGTGGTTGGTCGAAAACAGCCAGCGCGTAAAGAAGCCCGGCTTGTGATCGTGTGCGTCATGATGGTCGATGGCGACTTCATCCATAGGCATGGCGATTCACTCTCTCTTGATTATTGCTTGGCGGCGAACTGGGTCGCCTGCTCTTTGGATGCAAACACGTCGACGGCGGCATAGGCAGCTTCATAGTCCCCGGCGAGCATCAGTTCGCCCCAGGTCTGGTACTGCTCTTCGCTGACCACGCGCACCTCGATCGGCATGAAGGCGTGGTTCACACCGCACAATTCGGAACACTGGCCGTAATAGATGCCCGGCTCCTCCACCAGGAACCAGCCCTCGTTCAGGCGGCCCGGCACCGCGTCCGTCTTCACGCCAAACGCCGGCACGGTCCAGGAATGGATCACGTCGGCAGCGGCCGTGTAATAGCGGATGTAGCGGTCTTCGGGGATCACCATCGGATAGTCGACGGCCAGATTACGCGGCTTGGCGGCATAGTCCGAACGGCCCGTGGCCCCGGCATAGTTTTCCGCATCGGTCGATACGCCGACATGGACCGGATTGGACACGAATTCCAGCGCATAGCCCGCATCATCCACGAGGTCGGGATAGGTATAGGTCCAGTTCCACTGGTTGCCCTGTGCCTTGACGTTCACGAAGCCCTTCTCGGCAGCGTCCGGAAAATAGTCTTTCGCGAAGCGCTCATGCTGGGCCGTCTTGCCGTCCGCGACCAGCTTGTCCGATTTCTCGGTGATCTGCTGCAGATTCGGCACAACATCCTGATAGTACAAATTCGGGAAGGACTGGCTGGCAATTGCCACCAGGATCAGCGCGGGCACGACGGTCCAGATGACCTCGATCAGCGTGTTGTGGCTGAATTTCTTCGGCACCGGATTGGCCTTGCGATTGTGGCGCACGATGATCCACAGCAGCAGGCCCAGCACCAGAAGCGTGATCAGGGTGATGATGATCAGCACGAAATCATGGAAGACATGAATGCGCTCGGCAATGCGCGTAGCAGCCGGCTGGAAGCCCAGCGCACCATCGGTCGGTTCGTAGGCCAGCGCCGGTCCGGCCATTACGGCGGCGCACATGGCGGCAAGAAGGTGTCGCACGAAGTTATCCTCGTCTCATTGGAATCTGTGTCCCTGTATCTACAATACGTACTAGCCGCAACCTACCACTTTCCGCGCTCAATATTGTCGCAGGTTGTCGGTGCCATGCCGCTTCCATGGTATGTCTGAGTGCAATTGCAGAGGAATCCGAAAGGCCGAATCCCATGAAGAACACGATATGTATGGCGTCCCTGCTGCTGGGCCTCACCCTGGGCACGGCGGAAGCGCAGGTCATGGTCCTCGGGGGCGGTATCGCCAAGGACTGCTACGAAGCCGCCCGATTCGAGACCGTCTCGCCGCGTCAGGGCGCCGAAACCTGCACCCGCGCGATCGAACTGGAAGCCATGAATGCCGGCAACCGCGCTGCCACCTACACGAATCGCGGCGTGCTGCGGATGCGCTCAGGCGACTATGACGCTGCCCTGTCGGACTATGAAAAGGCCAAGCGCATCCGTCCGGAAACCGGAGAGACCTGGCTCAATGAAGGCGCGGCCTACATCTTCCTGAAAGACTATCCCAGCGCCATGGCATCGCTCGACCAGGCCATATCGCTGAACTCCAGCGACCTGCACGCCGCCTATTACAACCGTGCCATCGCGAAGGAAAAGCTTGGCGATGTCGAAGGCGCCTATTACGACTTCCGCAAGGCGCTGGAGCTGAAACCCGATTGGGACCTGGCCGAATGGCAGCTGTCGCGCTTCGAGGTCACCACGAACTAGACCATCCGGAGCGATTTGTGCGGGCGCGCCCTTGCAGCCGGCGAGGGTGTCACGCATCTAGGAATCATGACCCAGACCTCCCTGCCCTTCGATCTCGCCAAGGCCTCCGAAATCCTCGCCAATGCCGCGAAAGGCGCCGATGATGGCGACCTGTTCGTCGAGCGGTCGCGCTCCGAAAGCTTCGTCTTCGATGATGGCCGGCTCAAATCGGCAGCCTTCGACACCGATCAGGGCTTCGGCCTGCGGGTCGTGGCCGGCGAGACGACGGGATCGGGCTACGCGTCCGAACTGTCGCTGGACGCCATCGGGCGCGCAGCAGAAACCGCCGCCCAGGCCAAGCGTGGCTATTCCGGTCACCTCGCCACCGGCCCGACGCCGACAAATCGCCGCCTCTACGATCCAATCGATCCGACCTCCGCGCCGGACTTCACGATGAAGACGGGCCTTCTGGCCGAAATCGACGCCTGGGCCCGCGCCTATGATCCGCGTGTGGTGCAGGTGTCTGTCTCGCTGGCCGGCAGTCACAAGGAAATCGACATCGTCCGCCCCGATGGCGCGGTCTTTTCCGAAATCCGTCCCCTGGTGCGCCTGAACGTGTCGGTCACGCTGGAAGAGCATGGCCGGCGCGAATCGGCCGGCGCTGGCGCCGGTGGCCGCGCCGCTTATGAAGACTGGATCCAGCCGGACCGCTGGCAGGCCATGGTCAGGCGCGCGGTCAAGAAGGCCTCCGTCAATCTCCAGTCCATCCCGACCCCGGCAGGCCAGATGGAAGTCGTGCTCGGGCCAGGCTGGCCGGCCGTGCTCCTGCACGAAGCCGTGGGGCATGGCCTCGAAGGCGATTTCAATCGCAAGGGCACCAGCGTCTATTCCGGCCGCATCGGCGACCAGGTCGCCGCAAAGGGCGTCACGGTCATTGATGATGGCAGCATCGAACGCCGCCGCGGCTCCCTCTCCTTCGATGATGAAGGCACGCCCACCCAGCGCACGGTCCTGATCGAGGACGGCATCCTGAAAGGCTACATGCAGGACCGCATGAATGCCCGCCTGATGGGTCAGGCCCCGACCGGCAATGGCCGCCGCGAGAGCTATGAATCTGCCACCATGCCGCGCATGACCAATACGGTGATGCTCGGCGGCGACAAGGATCCTGAAGAAATCGTCGGGTCCATCAAGCGTGGCCTGTGGGCGGTCGATTTCGGCGGCGGCCAGGTCGACATCACGTCCGGCAATTTCGTGTTCCAGTGCACAGAGGCCTATCTGGTTGAAAACGGCAAGGTCGTTGCCCCGGTCAAGAATGCCACCCTGATCGGGCATGGCCCCACCGTGCTGCAGGACGTGACCATGATCGGCAATGACTTCGCCATGGATGACGGCGTCGGAGTGTGCGGCAAGGCCGGCCAGTCCGTGCCTGTTGGCGTCGGACAGCCAACCCTGAAAGTGGGTGCCCTGACCGTGGGCGGGGCCGGCTAAATTTGTTGTCATCGTGGTTAACCGCCCTTGCGGTGACTCGCTCGCTTTGACACTTTGTCGCCACAATCGGGCTCTGGCCCGATGCGATGAAGCAGAAGTCGAGTATTCCAATGGCCCGTTTTGCCACCGCTTTCGCCGCCACGGCCCTGGCCGCCCTGGCGTTCACACTGCCTGCCACCGCTGATGTCAAAACCCTGTCGGCCGATGCGGCCCACTCCCTGGTACAGCGCGGCGAACTGATTCTGCTGGATGTGCGCACACCGTCCGAATGGGCGATGACCGGCATGCCGCGCGACAGCGTCGGCGCGAATGTTCAGGATGTGGACTTTCTGGCCCAGGCGCGCGGCGCCGTGCTGGGGGATCTGCACTATCCCGTCGCCGTCATCTGCCGGACAGGCAATCGCTCGGCCATGGCAGCAGAGAAACTCGACTCTGCCGGCTTTGCGGAAATCTACCTGATCGCCGAAGGCATGATCGGGCTGGACGGGATCGGGGATGGCTGGATCAAGCGCGGACTGCCGACAGACCAGTTCCTGCCCCCGGACCGATAGGCCCCAGACACACCCGAAATGAAAAAGGGGCGGCCTCCCATGGAGCCGCCCCTTCTGATTGGATCAGGGATGATCGTGTCAGAACATCTCGTCGGAAACCATCGAGGATTCGGCCGGCAATTGCTCGCTGCCCTTCATCCAGTGTTTGATGATCGGCGAGATGATCAGCATCAGGACGCCAATGCCCATCGCCACATAGCCGACATTGGAATAGACGCTGACATAGGTCGCCTTGGCGGCTGCCACATCGGTAATCTGTCCACCAATCGTTTCCGCGCCGGTTGTGCGGGCAATCACGCCTGCCAGATAGTTCGACAGACCGGAATACAGGAACCAGGCGCCCATCGTCATGCCGACCACGCGGGCCGGGGCCAGCTTGGTCACCGCCGACAGGCCGACCGGCGACACCATGAGTTCCCCCATCGTGTGCACCCAGTAGATCAGGAAGATGAAGCCGACGGCGGTCATGCCCGCTCCGGACATGCCAATGCCACCCACCAGCGACAGGAAGCCAAGTCCTGCCAGGAAGACGCCGATGGCAAACTTCACCGGGGTTGAAGGCTCCATGTTCCGCTTGGACAGGGCAATCCACATCCAGGCAAAGATCGGCGCGAAGATGACGATGTAACCCGCATTCAGGAACTGGAAGACCGGCGTCGGCACGTTCATGCCGAACATTTCCTTGTCCACCAGACGGTCCGTGAACAGGGTCAGCGACGAACCGGCCTGTTCGAACAGCGCCCAGAACGGGATCTGCGCCAGCACGAAATAGATTGCCGCAAACATCCGGTTGCGCTCCGTGCCCTTCAGCTGGATGAAGGCATAAAGCAGCAAGCCAATGAAGATGGCGATGCCGAGCGAGCCCACGAACCAGTCCGGGATCACTTCCGCATTCATCACCAGCAGCATGGCCACGGCGATCACGATCGCACCTGCCAGATAGCAGGCCATCTCGACATTGATCGGGCCGAGGAAGGATTTCTTCAGCGTTTCCGGATTTGGCGGTTCGGCCTTTCCTTCCAGGAATTTCTGTCCCCACAGGAACACGGCAAGCCCTGCAAACATGCCGATGCCCGCCAGGCCAAACCCGTATTTCCAGCCCCAGACAATGCCGATGATACCGCAGGTCAGCGACGACAGGAGCGAGCCGAGATTGATGCCCATATAGAACAGGCTGAAGCCCGAATCCCGGCGCGGATCGTCAAAGTCGTAGATCGCCCCGACAATAGTGGAGATGTTGGCTTTGAGATAACCGACCCCGGCAATGATGAAGGCCAGCGAAAGGAACAGGATGTTCGTGTAAAGCTCCTGCTGTTCGATACGCGTCGTATAGTCGGCCTTGGCGATCTGCTGGTAGACTGCCGCTGTCGGTTCCTTCGCATCATCTGCGCTTTCCAGGATCTGAAGGTCACCGCTGCCCTGTTCGAACACGACGCGGCGGGTCTCGCCATCCACATCGACAAACAACTGGCGATTGTCGCCGCGGCCTTCATGCGCAATCTCGATTTCCGCGCCATTGGTCACCAGGTATTCCTTGGACCCGGATCCTTCGAACGCCATGCCGAAATGGCCAAGACAGAGCAGGATCGCCCCGAAGGTCACGGCCTTGCGCTGGCCAAGATACCGGTCGGCCAGCGTGCCGCCGATGATGGTCATGACGTAAACGAGCGCCGTATAGGCGCCGTACATGATCGATGACTTCTCGTCCGAGAACAGGAAATGCTGGGTCAGGTACAGCACCAGCAGGCCGCGCATGCCGTAATACGAAAAGCGCTCCCACATCTCGGTAAAGAACAGGATGGCCAATCCTTTTGGATGGCCGAAAAATGACGTGTCACGAGGCTTGCCCGTTTCACCCGTCGCAGTGATATCCGTCACGCGTTCAACTCCCCGGAAATTCTTACGAACCGGTACTTTGATCACGCAAACGCAATTGCCTCAAGGCAGCTTGTGCCAAATCCGAACGCGGTGGCAGGGAGAATTTTACCCCTAATAGGCCTGGTCGGCAAAAATGTGACTCAGGTCGCGCTGCCAGGCCCCATGGTACTTTTCCAGAAGCCGCTCAGCGGGGGTCAGGCCCGTCCGGGCAATCTCGTCCAGTTCGGTGAGATAGCCGGTCTCGTCATCCCCGGCGACAGACAGGTTTGCCCGGCGTTTCAAACCGGCGCGGGCAATGTCCAGCACGTCGATGGCCAGATCCTGCATGGAGCGGCCACCCGGCACCGGCGTTTTCAGGCCCAGCGTGCGAACGCCCTGGCGCATCGCTTCGCGCTCGGCCGCTGACCAGCCCTTCACCAGATCCCAGGCCGCCTCAAGGCTGTCGGCGCAATACAGCAGCCCTGTCCAGAAGGCCGAGAAGGCACAGAGATGGCTCCACGGCCCGCCATCAGAGCCGCGCATCTCCAGGAATTGCTTCAGCCGCACTTCCGGGAAAATCGTCGAGAGATGGTCTGCGAAATCGTCCATGGCCGGCTTTTCGCCCGGCAGGATCGGCAATTTGCCCTCCAGGAAGTCGCGGAAGGACAGGCCGCTGGCATCGAGATATTTTCCGCCACGCCGCACGAAATACATCGGCACGTCCAGCGCATAGTCGACATAGCGCTCAAAGCCGAACCCGTCCTCGAACACGAAGGGCAACATGCCCGTCCGGTCGGGATCGGTGTCGGTCCAGATCTGCGAGCGATACGACAGGAAGCCGTTCGGACGCCCGTCCATGAAGGGCGAATTGGCAAACAGCGCCGTGCCCAGCGGCTGAAGCGCCAGCGACACGCGGAACTTCTTCACCATGTCGGCCTCGGATTCGAAATCCAGGTTCGACTGCACGGTACAGGTGCGGAACATCATCTGACGGCCCAGCCGCCCGACCTTGTCCATATAGTCCATCATGATCTTGTAGCGGCCCTTGGGCATGACCGGGGTCTCCGCCATGCTCCAGACCGGGCTGGCGCCCAGACCCATGAAGGCCACGCCCAGCGGATCGGCAATCTCGCGGACTTCCCGCAAATGGTTGCCCACTTCATTGCAGGTCTCGTGCATGGTGCGCAGCGGCGCGCCCGACAGTTCGAACTGGCCGCCCGGCTCCAGCGAGACGCTCGCGCCATCCTTTTTCAGGCCGATCAGCTTGCCCGCCTCGAGGATGGGCTGCCAGTCGAACCGGTCGCGCAGGCCCTCGAGTATGGCAAGAACGGATGCCTCGCCCTCATAGGGCAGCGGCCGCAGCCCCTCGCGCAGGAACCCGAACTTTTCGTGCTCGGTGCCCACCCGCCACTGGTCGCGGGGCTTGTTGCCGGCTTCGAAATATTCGATCAGCTCGGATTTGGAGGCGATACGACGGGAAGTCTCGTCGATGTCCGACGTCGGCGTGGTCAAAACAGAGGCTCCCTCAATCTCTTCGTGCCTGTGCACATAGGGATGTTTCTCTTGAGCGCCAACCGGGTTATTCTCACAAGTTCGTTTATTCACTCAGGCAAGACCGATGACGCGATTTACAACAGAAGAACGCGACGACCTGAAAGTCTGGGCCCGCATCCATGTGCGCGGCGGCTATGAACCGGTCGACGAGATCGAGGACATCCTGCTCGACATGACCGAGGAATTCGACTCCCGGATTTCCGAACGCGACCGCCAGTCCGAAGTCCGCTCCGCCGTGATCCAGGAGATCGAATCCCTGCGCGCCGACCAGACCGGCTGGCCGATCCTGACCGATTTCGACCGGCTGGAACTGGCCTTCGACATGCTGGAGGATGCCGACATCGTCGCGCGCCAGAACTTTACCTGCTGCGGCACGTGCGGGGCGGCGGAGATCAGCGTCGAGATCGAGGACTTCGAAACCCTCGGCCGCCGGGCCCGGGGCTATGTCTTCTTCCACCAGCAGGACACCGAAAGTGCGGTCGAGACCGGAGAGCTCTATCTCAGCTATGGCGCCGCCAACAACACGGCCGACGCCGTGTTTCTCCAGATCGGACAGGAAATCGCCGACACGCTCGCCGCGGTCGGGCTGAAAGTGCACTGGGATGGCAAGCTGGAGCGCCGGATCGGCGTCACGCTGAACTGGCAGCGCCGCTGGGAAGGCGCCGTGCCAACGCCAATGAAGCGCTGGCCGTTCTAGGTCCAGTCCCCGCACACGGCCTGCCACAGGGTCAGCGCTGATATCGCTGCCGTCTCGGCGCGCAGGATCCGTGGCCCCAGACTGACCGCATAGGTCTCGTCCCGCCCGCGCAGGAAAGCCCGCTCCTCCGGGCTGAAGCCGCCTTCGGGCCCGATCAGGACCGCCGCCGCGCGGCCTTTCAGCCCCGTCAGCACGTCCAGCGCTGCGGCCGCCCGGCCGGTCTGCCCGCCCCAGGGCTGCGAGTCGTTCCCGCCCGCCTCATCGCAGAAGATCACCGCCGTCCCGCCCGGCAGGGCCGCCAGCGCCGCGTCCAGGCTGGCCAGGTCCGCGATGACCGGCAGGTCCAGCCGTTCGGTCTGCTCGGCAGCCTCCAGCGCAATCTTCTCGAACCGGTCGCGCCGCACGGTGCGCGTCTGGGTGAACTGCGTCAGCACGGGCTGGATCACCCGCGCGCCCAGTTCGGTCGCCTTCTCGACGATGAAATCCGTTTCCGACTTCTTCACCGGCGCAAACAGCAGGGTCAGCTCCGGCGCGCCCGCCTCGCCCTGCGCCCGCATCTGTTCAGCCGGCACGATCACGGCGATCTTTCCGTCCGGCGCATCCAGATGGCACAGCCATTCCCCGTCCCGGCCATTGAAGACCCGCACCGCGTCGCCTTCGCCGAGCCGCATCACCCGCATCAGGTATTTCGAGGCATCCGCGTCCAGCCGGACCGGCTCGGATGCGGCGAGCGTGGAACGAACATAAAGTCTTGGTATTGAACTCATGCGACCGACATACCCTGTAACAGCGACCACTCAGCAAGAGGCGAACATGGCCGACCAGACCATCAAATCCGTGAATCCGGCGAATGGCACACTCATCGAGGAATTCAAACCCCATACAGCCGGAGAGGTGGACAGCGCCATCGCCCGCGCCGATGCCGCCTTTGCCTCATGGCGCAAGACCGGTTTCGACACCCGCGCCCGGCTGTTGCAGGCCGCCGCCGGTGTGCTCGAGGCCAATTTGGACCGTTATGCCGCCACCATGACCGCCGAAATGGGCAAGCCGCTCAGCCAGGCACGGGCCGAAATCCGCAAATGCGCCTGGGTCTGCCGCCATTATGCCGAACATGCCGCCACCTATCTGGCCGACGAAGAAATGCAGACCGACGGCCGCAAGGCCTTCGCGCGCCACCTCCCCCTCGGCGTCATCCTGGCCGTAATGCCGTGGAATTTTCCGTTCTGGCAAGTGTTCCGCTTTGCCGCCCCCACCCTGATGGCGGGCAACACCGCCCTTCTGAAACACGCCTCCAACGTGTTCCGCTCGGCGCTCAACATCGAGGAAGTCTTTCGCCAGGCCGGATTTCCCGACGGGGCCTTCCAGACGCTGCTGATCGGGTCGAACCAGGTCGAGCGCGTGATCCAGGACGAGCGCGTCCGGGCCGTCTCGCTAACCGGGTCGGGTCCGGCCGGCGGCGCCGTCGCCGCCACGGCCGGCAAGGCCCTGAAACCCTCCCTGCTGGAACTCGGCGGATCGGACGCCTTCATCGTCATGCCCTCGGCAGATCTCGACTCGGCGCTCGATACGGCGCTCACCGCCCGCACGCAGAACAATGGCCAATCCTGCATCGCCGCGAAGCGGTTCTTCGTCCACGAAGACGTGTTCGATACCTTCCGGCAAGGCTTCGAGACCCGGTTCCGCCAGCTCAAACTCGGCGATCCGATGCAGGACACAACCGATATCGGGCCGCTTGCCACGCCCGATATACGCGATGACCTCGCGGCCCAAATCGACGCGTCCGTCGCAGCCGGCGCACATCTGTTCAAGGCCGGCAACGCCTTGCCGGACACCGGCAGCTGGTTCGATCCCTGTATTCTGACAGGGGCCCCGGACGGCACACCCTCCACCGATGAGGAAATGTTCGGCCCGGTCGCCAATCTCTGGAAAGTGTCCGGCCTCGACGATGCGATTCGCCGCGCCAATGCCAGCGTGTTCGGGCTCGGCTCCGTGATCTTCACACAGGACCCGGCCGAAATGGAGCAGGCGGTGAATGACTTGCAGGCCGGAGCCACTTTCATCAATGCGATGGTGGCGTCAGACCCGCGCCTGCCCTTTGGCGGCATCAAACAGTCGGGCTATGGCCGCGAACTGGCAGCCGACGGCATCCGTGCCTTCGTCAACCGCAAGACCGTTTTCCAGGCCTGATCCGGACGGCCGCATCCCGTCAAATTCCCCCAATGCTTGTCTCCGGCTGTTGGAAACAGGGAAATTCGGTATAAGCCCCAGCGATGGACGACACGCGCAGAATCCCGGCGGACAGCGCCCTGCCCGGCTGGCTGGCCAGTTTGCCGCCCGGCTGGCAGCCCTATGCCATGCTGGCGCGGTGGGACCGGCCGGTCGGCATCTGGCTGCTTTATCTGCCCTGCCTGATCGGCCTGATGTTCCAGCGCCTGATCACCGGCGTCTATGTCATGGATCTGGTCTGGGCCGTGCTGTTCCTGCTTGGCGCCACCGCCATGCGCGGGGCCGGTTGCACCTGGAATGACATCACCGACCGTGACATCGATGCCAGCGTCAGCCGCACGGCCTTGCGCCCGATCCCGTCCGGCGCGGTCACGCTGCGCCAGGCCTATCTGTTCCTCGGCGCCCAGCTGGTCGTCGGCTTCGGCGTCTGGCTGGCCCTGCCGCTGGACGCCAAACTCATTGCCCTCCTGTCGGTGCCGCTCGTCGCGGCCTATCCCTTCATGAAGCGGGTCACCTGGTGGCCACAGGCATGGCTCGGGCTCACCTTCAATTGGGGCGTGCTCGTCGGCGCGGCGGTCGCCACCACGATCACCCTGCCGGTACTCGTGCTCTATGCAGGCCTGATCCTGTGGACCATCGCCTATGACACGATCTATGCGCTGCAGGACCGGGAGGATGACGCCCTGATCGGCGTGCGCTCGACCGCGCGCCTGTTCGGCCAGCGCGCTGTGCTGATCAGCTTCTGCTTCCACATGGGCGCCACCGCGCTGATCGCGCTCGCCGCGGCCCTGAACGAGGCCGGACGGATCGGCGCATTGACCGCCATCCTCTTCCTCGCCCATGGCATCTGGCAGGCCGCCCGCCTCAAATCCAGTCGCGAACAGGCCGCCCTCGCCGTCTTCAAGTCGAATGTCTGGGCCGGCCTGATAATCGTGCTCGGCTTCGCCCTCTCCGCCATGGCCCCGGAACCGAAAAGCCGGTCCCTGTTCGCCCATCACGAAATCGTCCTCGACACGCCGCCCTCGACGCTGGACCTGCCCTTCGGCTTCAAGGTGAAACGCCCCGGCCCGTCCCCCGCAGACCCCGGCGAAACCTGGTTCGCCAGCGCCGCGATGCGCGCCCTCCAGCGCGAAGGCATCATCGGTCCGTCCCCGGACGACATCACCCCCTCCGACACCCCCTAGGCCACCCCCACGCTCCGCTCACCCCGGCCTCCGCCGGGGCCCCGGTGTTGGAGGATGGAGATCGTTCTCTCCTCCAGCGTCACCCCCGACCGCTCCAGCGGTCTGGGGCCCCATCACGGAACGATGCGGCAAGTACGTCATGCGCAATCGGAGGACCACCCCCAATCGTCCCCTCTCTCCGCATCTCCGGCGTACGCTGGAGCCTCCCTCGGCTGGCTCCGCGCAAGGGGCCGCAAGAGACCCCGGCATTCGCCGGGGACACGGTGTTGGTGGATGGAGATCATGCTCTCCCCCCGCAGGCCCCTGCGCAGGCAGGGGCCCATCTCCCACTCCCTCCTCAAGCGTTTCAGGAGATGGCGGGAGATAGAGACCTGTCTGCGCAGGCATCTCCGGACCCGCTGAATCCGGCGCACAGCCCCTCATGCGATACTCCACGCCTGCCCTTCCGGGAGCCGGATCAGGTACCGTTCTGGTCGGGAGTGCAGGGACAGGATGGGCCTTGCGGGAGACAGACGGTCCCGCCGGGCCCTAAGCAGGTCAGGCCAGGGTGAGCCTGTGAAAGCAGGTAGGGAACCCGCCTCGTCCGGCAGCCCGGAGCCTCGCGCTCCCGGATGGACTTCCCGTGTGAAAAGCACGGAAGACCCGTTTGCGTGGCGCCGGTAACGAAGACCCGGGACCATGGGCCCCCATGAGGGTGTCCCGCCGAAGACCCTGTCCGGCGCGGCGGGCGGTAACGCTCCA